>JAABUM010000340.1_pt1 | contig 87680 bp, 69 predicted proteins | sample 5559161 | NCBI WGS metagenome assembly JAABUM01 (sample SAMN10711868, study PRJNA513369) | rock metagenome | isolation source: Antarctica rocks | place: Antarctica: Victoria Land, Siegfried Peak nord
TGTATGATGGCCTCGGACAGCTCTGTTCTGTCCATTCGGTTCCCTCCTCCAGGCACGCTCTGGGCGCTCATTCCGCCCGTGCCCGGAGGTAGGGTACCATTCTCATCACAATCGTGGGGCGCACCCACTATTCGCATGCGTGTTGCTGTTTGGTGTGCTTACACGCTACACTTAGGACAGACAAAAAGGCGCATCTCTGTATAACTTGTGCGCGGCGGCCGCACACAAGGGAGGATGGGGATGCTAGCCTTTTTTTACCACCAAGGACACCGCCCCTGACTGTGTGGGGCCGTTGCTCGATGTAGGTTCGAGCTTACTTGGTGGGTTTTTTATGGGCTGCGAACGACTGTAATCTTGCGTTGAAGTGGTGCTAGGTAGTTAAGCGCGCCTCCTTTAGCTGCATGTTGCGCTGCCCCTGCTAGCATGTCAGCAACCATAATTCCGTTGTTGCGGTGCGACTCGGCAGGCTTAACTTTGCCTAGGCGACACGCGCGCGACAGCTTTTCCGCTCGCTGCTTAATACTACAACGTTACCTCGCTAGAATCACCCCTAGCGACCCTCAGGCAAAGGGCCATCTCGCTGCTAAACTGAACGATTGCACGCCTGCTTCCAGGTCGTTAGCACGGCCTCAGGAGACAAGTAACGTTGTAGTATTAAACTGCCTCTTTGTTGCGTCGCAAACGGGTTTTGCATCCTTCTTCTTCCCATCGACGAGCAGTATAGCTTTATCGACTTGCTCATCAGGTAAGCGTAGCAGGAGTGAGGAGAGCTCTGCGACAACAAAGGCGTTACCGTGAAGACGCTCCACTTCTCGTGGCATGGCTTCCTTGTCTACAGTGACGACAAACCCACTAATACTTGAATTGGTTAACGCCTGCATAAAGCCACGTCGAACCCGCTCTGCTTTCGACGGCCCTTCTGCAAAGTGATACTCGAAGTGTGGCGAGAGTTTCTGTTGTCTACGCAATTCGTCAAGGATCTCGCGCATTTCATCCTCGTCGTAGTAAACCAGAGATAGTGAAAAGTAGCGTGACGGACCGCTGCCGCCCCCAAACTTGAAACCTGGATCGCCTGACCAATCTGTTGCTAACACTCACTGCTCACTTTGTCCAGGTCTATTCGTCGCCTCGATCAAACGCGCCAGATCCTGCTCGCTCAACGCGCTGAACATGACCATTGGCACAGGGTCTGTCATTTTGTCTCACGGTGGTGTTTATGATAGTGTAGACCACAGCGGATCACGATCATCTGCTAGCCCGCGTCTCTGTCCATCGGAGGTGGATAATGACCGCAGCGAGTCCTGATCATCCACTCACGCTCGACCACGCGCTCCTCCAGGATCCCGTCCGCCGTGCGCTGGGGCGTGCGACCGTGGAGGTCCTCAATTAGCAAGTGCGTCCCTTTGGGAACAGCGCCAGTTTCCTCACCGGGGGCATCTACCATGTCCAGGGTCGCGCACGCGACGGCGACCACGACCTGCTGTGGTCCGTCATCCTGAAGATTCTGCCGGAGACGGCCGCCCACGCCATGCCCGCGGGCGTGCGGTATTGGCGGCGTGAGGCCTTGTGTTACGCGTCGGGTTTGCTCGACGACCTCCCCGGCGGCGTCGCCGCCCCGCGCTACCTCGGCGGCAGTGACCGGCCGGGCGAGGGCGTCTGGCTCTGGCTGGAGGACCTCGGGCAGGCGCACGACGCGCCATGGTCGCTCGCCCAGTACGCCCTGGTGGCACGCCACCTCGGCCGCTTCAACGGCGCCTACCTCACCGGCCACTCCCTACCGCGGGACCCGTGGTTGAGCACGGGCTGGCTGCGCGGCTGGCTCGCGCTCACGGCGGACGCCATGGCACAGTTGCCCCTGCTCCAGGACCGGCCTCTGGTGCGTCGCGGCTATTCCCCACGCGCGGTCGCGGGCATCACCCAGCTCTGGGACGAGCGCGAACAGTTCCTGTCTGCTCTCGATCACCTGCCCCAGACTTTCTGTCACTATGATGCGTTCCGCCGCAACCTGTTCCTGTGCCATGGTCCCGACGGCGCCGACCGGCCCACGTTCATCGATTGGGAGTTCGCGGGCATCGGGGCCATCGGGGCGGAGTTGGCCGCGCTCGTTGCCGCGAGCCTGATCTTCTACGAGGTCGATCTGGCGCAGGCGCGCGCGTTGGACGAACTGGTCACCACGGCCTATGGGGAGGGGCTGCGCGAGGCCGGCTGGCAGGGGGACGCGCGTCTGGCTCGCTTTGGCTATTGCGCGGCCGCGGCGCTGCGCTACGGCCCCGACAACGTGAGGAGCATCCTGCCCATCCTGGCCGACGAGAGCCTGCACGCCCGCATGGAGCAGTTCTTCGGGCACACGATGGAGGAGATAACCGATCACATGGCAGCGTGCGTCGACATCCTGCTTGATCGGGCGGATGACGCGCGCACTCTTCTGCGCCAGCTTTTCTGAGTGGCGGTCGGCAGGAATTGAAGGAGGACGTGTGTGATCACACATCATCGTCCATACCTAATTAATCTCCTCGATCAAACGCGCCAGATCCTGCTCGCTCAACGCGCCGAACATGACCAGCTTGGCGATGGGCATGTCGGCTATGAACGACTCCGTCATATTAGCGCTCTCGACCGCCTCGGTAGGTGGCTCGGCCGTGGTCCCCTCGGTGGGCGGCTCGGCTGCGGCTCCAAAGAACTGCCGCTGCATGGCCGCGATCACTGGCTGCAAGCGGGCGCGGGCGGCCGGTTGGGCCAGCCAGTCCCGCAGCGGGCTCAATCGGTCCAGGCGCGCCGGCGCGGCGTGGGCCGCCTCTAGCGTCACGCTCTCCCGCAGGCGGATGTCGCGCGATGACGCGCCGGCGAGGAGGTCGAAGACGCCGCCCGCGCTCGTCCACGCCGCGACGCGTGGGTCGTAGACAGCAAAGTCGCGTTGGCATAGCCGGAAGCTAACTGCCTTTTCCTCGCCCGGCTCGAGCGCCACCTTCGCGAACGCTTTGAGTTCCTTGTCGGGACGCGGTAGCGTTGGCCGCTGTTCACGCACATAGAGTTGTACCACCTCTCGCCCATCGCGCGCCCCCGTGTTCCGCACCTTGAGCAACACCGTGACGTCCCCAACGCCCGCGCCAGCCAGCGTGTCCACCGCTAGATCGCTATAGGCGAACGAGGTGTACGACAGGCCATGGCCGAAGGGGAAGAGCGGGTCGATGCGCCGCGCATCGTACCAGCGGTACCCGGTGTAGAGGCCCTCGGTGAAAGGAACGCAACCCGCCCCGTCGTTGGGGAAGCTCAGGTAGGCGGGCGTATCTTCGAGCCGGGCGGGGAAGGTCTCCGCCAGCTTCCCAGACGGGTTGACGCGCCCCAGCAAGACATCGGCGATCGCTCCGCCGCCTGCCTGTCCGCCCAGCCAGCCCTCGACGATGGCGGGAATGCGCTCAGCCCACGGTAGGGAAACCGCGCTGCCGTTAAGCAACACCACGATCGTGCGCGGCTGCGCCTCCCGCACCGCCTCCACGAGCGCGTTGTGTCCCGGCGGCAGATCGATGTGTGTGCGGTCGGCCCCCTCCTCTTCGTACGAGCCGGGCAATCCGACGACCACGACGGCTACCATGGCCTGTCGGGCTGCCGCCTGAGCTTCACCCAACAGCGCCGCGTCGGTCGCGTCATCCGCTCCCAGCTTGTATCCAGGCGTATACGTGACTTTACCTGAGGCCCCGATCAAGCGGCCCAGTTCGCCGTAGATGGTCTCCACCGGCCGCGCCGGTACGACCTGCGAGCTGCCTGCTCCCTGGTAGCGGGGCTCCGTGGCGAAGGCGCCGATCAGCGCCACCTCCGCCAGCATGTCGCCCTCCAACGGCAATAGCGCGTCCTCGTTCTTGAGCAAGACAACACTCTCGCCGGCCGCGCGCCGCGCGAGGCGATGGTGGGCGTCCAGGTCGACCGAGGTATCCGGTCTCCGCGCGGCGTCCGCCTTGAGGATGAACGCGAGCAGAGGGCGCACGACCGCGTCGAGGCGATCCTCGGCCAGTCGGCCTTCTTGCACCGCCACGACAATCGCGGGCGCTGTCGGCGCCGCGGGCATCTGGAGGTGTAGCCCTGCCCCGATCCCCGCCGCGCGGTCGTTGACGGCGAACCAATCCGATACGATGATGCCGCGGTAGCCCCATTCCTTCGCGACGATGTCGCGCAGTAGGGGCGCGTTCTCGGCGCAATAGGTCCCGTTGAGCCGATTGTAGGCCGCCATGAGCGTCCACGGGTCAGCTTTGGCGATAGCGATCTCGAATGGCCGCAGGTAGAGTTCGCGCAAAGCGCGCTCGTCCACCACCGAGTCGCTGATCATGCGGTCCGTCTCGCACTCGTTGGCCACCAGATGCTTGAGCGAGGCGCCCACGCCGCGCTCCTGCAAGCCGGTGATGAAGGCCGCGGCCAGTTCGCCGGAGAGGACGGGGTCCTCGGAGAAATACTCGAAGTTGCGCCCGCATAGAGGAGAGCGCTTGAGATTGACGCCGGGTCCCAGGAGTACCTGCACCCCTTCCGCTTGCGCCTCGGTCGCGATCGCTCCCGCGACCGCGCGCGCCAGGTCGACGTCCCACGAGGCGCCCAGGGCCGATTCGGTGGGGAAGCAGGTCGCCGGGACGCTGGTTCCCAGGCCAATCGTCATCCCGCCGCGCGCCTTACGCAGGCCGGTTGGCCCGTCGGATAGCCACACTGAGGGGATGCCGAGCCGCTCGATTGGCTCCGTCGTCCAGACATCTCGCCCGACCGTGAGCGCCGCCTTCTCCACGAGCGTCATCTGGCCGAGTAACGCCTCGACATGCGCGTCCGCGCCGCTCACTACTGTGCGGTCTTCAGCCGTATCCGTCATCGTCTCCACTCCTTCTATCTGGCTAGCCAGTTTGTGTTACGCCCAGCCAGACCTTTCAAGGTCCGTCCGCTGCCATGACCTTTTAAGGTCAGGCCACCTCTCACAATTATGGGGTACACCCTCGGTCGCCGCCCATACCGCCGGCGGAAATTGGATAACTATCATGTCGACGAGGCCGAGATGATACCCTCCTGTGCGAGTAGCGCCAGGAGGGCGGCGGCCGCCCTTTGCTCGGCGTCCTTCTTCGTAGCTCCGGTCACGGGGGGAGAGGAGAGCGCGACGCCATCGGCGATCAGTGTGACGACCGCCTGAAATGCCGGCCGGTGTGGCTCGCCCTGTTGCGTCGCCGCGTAGCGCGGGAGCGGCCAGCGTAGCGCCTGCGCGATCTCCGAGAGTTGGCTTTTCGCATTGATCGCGTTGACTATGCCGGGCGGCGTGCCCTCGCATGGCCGTATGGCGTCGCATGCGGCCTCCGTCGCCTCCAGGGTCTCTGCCGCGATCGCCAACTCGTACCCCGTCTCCTCCATGAAGCGCATGGTTGCCGCCCTGAGGTCGTCGTCCGGCGCGTGGCCCGTGACGGCGATCTCCACGAGGCCCTGGTCCAGGCGGAGGCTGGCCGTCCCGCGGGGCGTGACGCCTTCTGGTAGGCAGCGTCTGGCCGCGTCCTGCACCGCCTCCTGGTCCGGCGTGGGGCGGATGTCGATGCGCCAGCCCGCGTCGCGCGCAAGGTCCGCCAGCGCCGCGCCGTAGATCCGCGCGGCTACGCGTGGGAAGGCGAAGCGGACCTCGGCGCGTCCCTCAAGGGGATAGACGCTGACCTTGGTGAACGGCGTCAGCGGCGCTTCGCCCACGAGCGCCTCGACGCTTGCCCGCACCTCATCGGGCGCGAGTTGTCCCGCTCCCACAAGCCGATAGGCGTCGGGGTGATCGGCTCCGGCGATGAACGTGGGGTCGGAGCGCACGATGTCTCGCACCAGGGCGAGCCGCGCGGGACGGACCACCCCTTCCAGGCGTCCCGCCAACTCAAAGGCCGTCCAGCGTCGTCGGGGCGGTCCGCTCCGCATCACGGCGGCGATGCGCTCGGCGGTGATCGGAGCGGCTGGAGCGTCCGTCGCCGTGCGCGCGCGCCGACCTGGCACGGAGATGGTCTCGCCGTTCTGGGGCAGCGCGCACGTTTGTCCCGCGGCGACCAGCTTCTCCAGCAGGGCCGACCGCGCGCCCGCGTCGCCATGCACGAGCGCGACGAGACGCGGGCGCACCGCGGCCGCGAGGCCGGCAAGCTCGTCGCCATCGGCGTGCGCGGACAGGTTGTAGCGGTCGACCACGCAGCGCACTTCCACCACCTGTCCCGCGAGCGTCAGCGTACGCGGGATCGTGGGATCGGCCGCTGCCAGCGCGAGCAGCGCCGCGCCAGCCGACTCCTCGTCCTGGTACCCTGTGATGAGGATGGCATGGCGCGCGTCGGCCGCCAGTCGCCGGGCGTAGAAGACGCTCGGTCCGCCCGTCAGCATGCCCGAACTGGTGACGATCACGCTCGGCTCACCCGTGAGGATAGTGTCACGCTGGGCGGGCGACTCGACCGCGCGGACCCCCTTCTCGGGGGCGATGAACGGGTTGCCCTGGCGCTCGATGAGCTTGCGCAGCGCGGAGGGGGCTGCGGTTGGGTGCGCCTGGTAGACGCCGCAGACCGTACGCACGAGGCCATCGACCCAGACGGGGACGGTCAGCGTCCCCTCACGCCGCGCCTGCGCCAGGATCAGCAAAACCTCCTGGGCGCGGCCGAGCGCGAAGGCCGGGATGAGACAGTGGCCGCCGCGCGCGATCACCGCGCGCACCTGGGCGATCAGGCGCTCCTCCTCGGCGGCGCGCACGCTGTGCAGCCGGTTCCCGTAGGTGCTTTCCAGGATCAGGGCGTCGACCTGGCGGCGGGGCGGCGCGGCGGGCGCGACCGTGCGTTGGGGGGCCAGCGAGACGTCACCGCTCACGAGGAGCGTTCCGTCCGGCGTGTCGAGCAGGACCATGGCGGCGCCCAGGACGTGGCCAGCCGGGAAGAAGGTGACCTGCCAGGGGGTGTTAGGGGCATCGTCGCGGAAGAGGGGATAGGGGTCGTGGAAGCCAAGGGGGTGGAGGCGCTCCAGCAGGGCCGACACCGCGTCGGCGCTGTAGGGCGGTAATACGCCGTCATCGCGCCATCGTCCTTCGGCGATACGCACCGCGTCGGCGAGCATGACCCGCATCAGGTCCGCCGTGGCTGGGGTCGCGAAGACGAGCGCGGCTGGGAAGGCCCCGACGGCGAGCGGGAGGGCGCCGATATGGTCGGCGTGGGCGTGGGTGACGATCACCGCGTCGATGCCGCCGTCGTCCTGCAATCGCGCGAGGTCGGGGAGGGTGTCCGCGCCAGACCGTCCGGGGCGGATGCCGGCGTCGACGAGGATACGCCGGCCAGCGGCCTCGACGATGAGGAGGCTTGCGCCGACCTCCGAGGCTCCGCCGACGCATTGGACGCGAAACCCCGGACGACGATGTGCGGCGGCATCAGGAGCGGACACACAAGCTGGCGGCATGACCGTGGCGCCTGGTCCAGCCACATCCCCCTGCTGCCGCCCATTAGCGCCTGTAGTCCCCGCGCAAGTCATCTCGCCCATGCCGTGTCCCCCTCCAATCGCCAGCGTCTACGCCGACCGTCTCTCGTCGTCACACCTTACACTATACGACGTGGGCGGTGCGCCACGGTCCCATAATCCCGCGATTGGGTGTGCCTCGCGATTGTGAGAGACGGCCTGACCTTAAAAGGTCAGGCCAGCGGCGCTCACCACCACAATCGCGGGGCGTAACCGGCGCAACCCAATCGCGGAGCCGCCTCCAGGGCTGATACACTGAGGGCGCATGACCTCCCCTTCCACTCCCGCGCCGCGCCTGGCCGCCTTGCGGCATCGCGATTTCCGCTTGCTGTGGGGTGGCGGCCTGGTCTCTGAGATCGGCTCACAGATGCAGATCGTGGCCATCAATTGGCAGGTCTACCAACTCCTGCGCGGGGACGCCTACACGCTTGTCCTCGGCTCCTGGCGCCTGCACCTGGGGGCCGGGGCGCTCGGGTTAGGGCTGCTCGGCCTCGCGCGCGTGGTCCCCATCCTACTCCTATCCCTGCTCGGCGGTCTGGTCGCCGATACACTCGACCGGCGCACGCTGATTGTCAGCGCGCAGATCGCCGCCGCCGCCGTCTCCACCCTTCTCGCGGCGCTCACGCTGACGGGGCATGTTACGATCGCCGCCCTCTACCTGCTCACGGCGCTGGACGTCGCGGTCTCCGCCTTTGATGAGCCCGCGCAGCAGGCGCTTGTGCCGCACCTCGTGCCCCGCGCGCACCTGACCAACGCGGTCAGCCTGTTCACATTGGTCTGGCAGACCGGGACGGTCGTCGGCCCCGGCTTGGCCGGACTCGTCATCGCACGGGCCAGCGTCGGCGTGGTCTACGCCATCAACGCGGCCTCATTCGTAGCCGTCGTCCTGGCGGTCTGGGCGCTGCGCTACCGGGGACGCGGCGGCGCCGGACGCGGCGGCGTCGCGGCGACGGGCGTGAGCGTCGCAGCGTTGCGCGAGGGGCTGCGCTTCACCCGCCGCACGCGTCTGGTCTGGAGCACGATGCTGCTCGACTTCTATGCGACGTTCTTTTCCTCCGCGCGCACCATGCTGCCCATCGTGGCCGACCGGCTCCTGCACGCGGGGGCGCCGGGCTACGGGCTGCTGGCGACGGCGCAGCCGCTCGGGGCCGTCCTCGCGGGCGTCGCGCTGGCCCTGCGGCGGGACATCCGGCGGCAAGGTGTGGCGCTGCTGCTCGGCGTCGCGGTCTACGGCGTGGCGACGGCGCTGTTTGGCGTGTCGACCATCTTCGCCGTCTCCTACGCGCTCTTCGCGCTGACAGGGGCGGGCGACACGGTGTCGACGGTGATCCGCGCGACGCTGCGCCAGACCCTGACGCCCGACCATCTGCGCGGGCGCATCGCGAGCGTCCACATGATGTTGGCGATGGGCGGGCCGCAACTTGGAGAACTGGAGGCGGGGCTGGTCGCGGCTCTGTGGAGTGCGCCGGTCGCCATCGTCACCGGCGGAGTCGCCACCGTGCTGCTCACGGCGTGGGTGGCGTGGCGGCAGCCGGGGTTGCGCCGGTACAGAGGCGACGCGTGGGTGGATAGACCCGTGTCGTGAGCGCTGGCCTGCGGGCGGGTGAGTGCGTGGCGCTGTCATCGTGGTTACACTCAGCAGACTGTCCGTGTCGTCCGCCGCCCTTCTCACAAGTCCCCGACTGGGTACGACGCGCGTCGTACCCAGTCGAGGACTTGTGGCAAGCGGGTTGTGTCGCCTACTATGGACTCCTGCGTAGGAGTGGCGTGGCGAAGTATAGATCTGCTAGCGCGTGAACATCGTTCGCCTAGCTACACCTCGGGATAGGAATGAGAAAGGATTCATCGCGGTGACAAGCGATTTCCCGTACGGCGGCACGGCCGTCGGCCTATAATATGTGGCATGCTGCTGTTGGGGGCGTTGGTGATCCCAAGAGGTATTGCCGTGCCGTCAACGGTACATGCCGATACGGCGCCCCCACCGCCGCCCATTAGCATTGGCACGGTCCACGGCAGCTTCTTCCCCAACCCCCACAACAGCGGTTCGTTCGACGCCAGCCCGACGACCGGCGGTGGCCTTTTCGGGGGCGGGACCCCGACCCAGCCGGCGTTCACGCAGGATTTCCCCACCATCGACTTCGACCCGCCGGCCAGTTCGGACGTGCAGAAGCACTGCAGCAACCCCACCGGCATCAATGAGTATAGCCGGCCTTTCGTCGACGTGGCCCCGCAGTCCGACGGCTCCTGCTTGACCGAGACGGCGCAAGGCAACGGCCAGCAAGCCGGCGCCGGTGGCCTCTCCGCCTTCGAGGCGGTCTTCACGGCCACGCTCACAGTCGCGCAGCCGGGCCAGATCACCTTCAACCTCTACTCCGACGATGGGTGGGTCCTCGGCGCTGGGCAGGACAGCGCGGGTGACCAGCCGACGATCACGAGCGTGAGCGTGAGCGGCTCCGGCCAGGTCGTCGCCAGCCCCCTGGGCTACACCTACTATCAGCAACCGGTGAGTGTGCAGGCGCGCAATAGCGACGGCAGCACGCGGTCGTTCACCACAACCCTCTATCTACTACGGGAGAACGGGACATGGCGTTACTGGACCACCGACCAGCCGTCCGACCACCCAGTCGGCGTCTGATCCTGCTTGTGCTGCTGCCGCTGGCGCTCCTGTTGTTGGGGAGCGCATGGTGGGTGGTACGGAACACGGGTAATGACAGCGCGGGCCTGCCTAACGGGCCGGTCAGCTACGCGCAGGTCACGGCCCACCCCGAAGCGCATCTGTACTACCCCGGCTCACGCGTGTTCTCGCCCTTCGGCGGTCCGGAGCGGAACTACCTGACGATAGACGGTCGGGAACACGACCCAGCCTTCGCGGGGGCGGTGCTGACCAGTGACGCGACGCCGGCCCAGATCTACCTGTGGTACCAACTCTGGCTGCTCAAGCACGGCTGGCTCTCGCATGGCTACGTTGGCTCGACGAACTGGAAATCGTGGGAGGGGTACGCGCGCGGGACGCGCGAGGAGTTCATCGTGGCGATGGACTACTCCAACCAGGTGGGGGAAACGCTGGGCCGGACGGTGCCGCCGGCCCGGACGGTGTACGAGATCCGCTACACCATTCTGGCGGCGGGCCAAACCCTCCCATGACGCTGGGGTGAGTAGGGTAGTCGCCATCGTCACCGGCGGAGTCGCCACCGTGCTGCTCACGGCGTGGGTGGCGTGGCGGCAGCCGGGGTTGCGCCGGTACAGCAGCGACGCACGGGTGGATAGACCAGGGGCGTGAGCGGGGTTCGAAACTATCAGCGCCGACGTGCAGCGACGAACCATTCGTAGCAGAGCGCAAGCAGGGCCAGCGCGGCGGCTAGCGGCGCCCACTCCACTGGGACTCGCGCCTGCTTGGCCGGCGCGGGCGGCGCGCTGCCTCCACCGCCCGTCGTGGCTGGCGTGTTTGATGTCTGTGGGAGCGGGAAGAGGTTGACGGCGAAGAGGCCAAGCTGTACGCCGCCGGGCACGGTTTGGTCCACGGTGTAGAGGCCGGGCGCGCCCGTGTCGGTGAAGAGCGGCGCGGCCGCGCCTGTCGTGTCCGTCGCGGTGGCCGCGCTAGTGGCGGATGCGCCGGCCGATGGCAACGTGCTGACGGAGGTCTTGGCGCCGGTTGGATCGGTTACGGTCGTGTTGGTCGCGCACGCCGGCGTGGGCAGCGCGACGAGGTCGCCGGGCCGGTAGACGCCGTTCGCTGCAGTGGTGGACGGCGCCAGCCAGTCGAGCAGGTTCTGCATGGCGATGGGGAAGCCGACCGAGCCGCCCCAGGTGCTGTCGGAAGGCTCGAACCCCAGCACGGCCTCGCGCCGCGCCCCGTTCTGTCCCGCCACCAGTACTGGCAGCCCGTTAGTGCGCAGCACGGCGTAGCCCCATGGCGGCGTTACCAGCGGCCTGACGCTGCCGACGGCGACGCCGTTGAGCGCGACGTCTTGCAGCAGCCGGTAGGGGTCATCGCCGGCCTGTAGGCCGGTAGCCGCCGTCGCGCTGCCCACAGTGAGACCGAGCGATGTCCCCACGGGGATAGCGGTGGTGTTCGTCGCCGGCGTCGTGGCCGTGGCGGGTGTGGTAGGCGGATACACGGCGAAGATCGGTACGGAGGCGGGCGGGAGCGTCGCGGGCAGCGTCTGCTCGAAGATCGCGGCGTCAACGCAGCGCGCCCGCGCCGGAGTGTAGGCGTCGGGTGTGATTTCGTCCACATGGACGCCGGGCAGGATGCCAAACGCGCCCGACAGGTAGATGTCGCCCGGCGTGACCAGCAGCACGCGGCGCGACGGCGCGACGGGAACGGCCGCCCAGGCCACGTCGTCGGCCGCCAGGTCGTCCCCGCTGGCGAGGCGCGCGCGCACCGCCGTCGTATTGGAGGGCAGGAGCGCGCGCGTGATGACGGTTGAGGCGCCGGGCGCGAGCGTGAGCGGGCGCAGGTCGACTTGCCGCCAGGCGGAGTTCACCCCGCTGCCGGTCGTAGCGTCGAGGCGCAGGTCGAGCGTCGTCGCGCGCGCGCCATAGTTGGCGACGCGCGTGAGCACACTGATCGTGCCGTCCGCCGTGCGTGCGGCGGCGAGGGCCGCCACGCCGAGATCGCGCAAGGGCCCGCCGACGGATTGGACGGTCGTCACGCCGCGTAACGCGTCGGGGACCGCGACGGCCGGGTCGCCGGCCGCCATGTAGACGAAGACGCTGCTATGGCTGGTGCGCGCCAGCGCCGAGGCCACGCCGAGGGCGACCGAGGGGTCGGGCGTCTCGTAGGTGGGGGCGGCGCTGTCGAGCGCGGCGTGCAGCGCCGCGTGGTCGGCGCTCTGCGCGATCAGTACGCGCGGGCGGCGCGCCATCAGCACGATGCTCATCACACGGTCCGGCCCCAGCCCGTCGATGAGCGCGCCCACGCGCCGTTTAACCTCAGCGAAGCGATTGGGCGCGACATCGGTCGCGCGCGTCAGGTACGAGGCGTCGAGTACGGCCACCACGTCGCCTTGCGCGGTCGCCGCGCGCAGCGTGTAGGGACGCGCCAGCGCCAGCACCAGTGCGGCGAGGGCCAGCAGCTGCAACAAGAGCAGCAGGTTGCGGCGCAGGCGCTGCCACGGCGCGTTGGCCTGCGCGTCATCGAGGACCTGCTCCCACAGGAAGGTGCTCGGTACTGGGCGCGGCGGCCGGCGCATCTTGAGGATGTACATGGCCACGATGGGGATGGCCAGCAGGCCCAGGCCCAGCGCGGCCGGCGCCAGCAAGTTCATGAGAGCACCCCTTCGCGGCGCAGCAGGCGCAGCACGACATCCTCCAGACTCGTGTCGCTGGAGACCTGTAGGTAGGCGATGCCGTTGCGGCCGCAGAACTCGGCGATCTCGGCCGTGTACGCCGCGAGGCGCGCGCGGTAGCGTTTGAGCGTGGCGGCGTTGACGGTGACTTCGCGCCGCTCGCCCGTTTCGCCGTCGATCAGGGTGAAGTCGCCGCGTAGCGACGGCTCCAACTCCTCGGGGGCGAGCACCTGCACCAGGGTCAGTTCCTGGCGCAACCCGCGCAGGGCGCGTAGCCCCGCCTTCCAATCTGAGGAGGTCAGGAGGTCAGAGATGACGATGGATAGGCCGGGGCCGCGCGTGTGCGGCGCGTAGCCCTGCAAGGCGCGGCCGAGGTCGGTGACGCCCTCCAGTGGTTGGCTTTGCAAGAAAGACCACACGCGGCCGGCGGAGGCGCGGCCGGCGACGGGCGGCAGGTAGTTGTCGAAGCGCGCACGGCAGGCGCCGATGGCGACGCGGTCGTAGCCGGTCAGCGCGATGTAGGCCAGCGCGGTGGCGAGGCGGCGCGCGAAGTCACCCTTGGCGTGTGGTGACTCGCCGCCAGCCATGGAGCCGGAGCAGTCGAGGAAGATGCTAACCGTCGCGTTCTCCTCAGCCACATAGATGCGCAGGAAGAGCTTGCCCAGGCGGGCGTAGGCGTTCCAATCGACGCGCCGGAAGTCGTCGCCGGGGGCGTAGGTGCGGAAATCAGCGAACTCAACCGAGGAGCCGGCCGCGACGGAGCGGCGCAGCCCCGCGCCGGTCCCCGGCAGGGCGCGCCGGCTGGCCACCGAGAGCAGTTCGAGCTTTTGCAGAAACGCCGAATCGAACGGGAGCGCTGCCGCCATTATCGTAGGCCTCGCCTTCTAGAGAACGTTGCCGCGCATACAGGGGATGAACGCGCATCAAGAAGGGCGCGTCTAACGTATATAACGGGTGTGAGTCATTAAAGGGTTACATAGCTATAGTTATCTACCCGAGACGTCAAAGTGCAAGTGCGAAGCGGATAGCGTCGTCGACCGCTTGCATTTTATGGAGACGCAGCGCCGTGACATATGTAGAGAGGACATCCTTGGGAACGACAAATATATTATCCAAGTTCACCTCACAGCGATAGGGCATTCCATCAGCCTTAGTGAGAAGAACGCAACTGGGGATCAAGCGAATTGTTCGGGTAATCTCGGCGACGATTATCGTCGTAAGGATGGCGTATGCAGGGTCACGATGCAACAGCAGCACCGGACGAGACTCGTACGGTGGGGGGAGTTTAGCCCGCCAAACTTCACCTCGTCTCAATCGTGAGGTTCCTCCGTCCGCTTGGTCAGCAACGCCAGGCTAAATTGACCAAGCGACGCTTCCTGATCTGTGCGCGGCCGCTGCTGATACCCTTGAATCCAAAGCTTCTCTTTGACGCTTTCGTTGTATTCCTCATCTTCCAGGACGCGTTGCAACGCGGCCACGATGAAAGCGCTCCGGCTCACACCACGCTCTTTGCGCTCGTGCTCAATGGCCAACTTCACACGGTGAGGGAGGCTGAATGTGATTCGGTCGGCTTTACTCATGTTTTAATAATACCACCCGAAGGGTAATGGTCGGCCCTGAGTTGGTACGTGAGCTTGGCGGCGATACAGGTATTGCTGGTATCACAATAGCAGGATATGTTTGTCGTCGCATAGCAGCGCGCATACGCGACGACTGTAGCTTGGGGAGGAGGACGGTTATGCCGTACGTCGATAGACCGGATGGGACGCGGATCTACTACGAAGTGAAAGGCGAGGGTTACCCGCTGCTGTTGTTCGCGCCGGGGGCAATCAACAGTCAGGTGAGTTTCTGGGGCATCAGCGCGATTAGCCCTTACGACTACGTCGACGAGTACATGATCATCGGTATGGACCAGCGCAACGCTGAGAAGTCGCCGGCCCCGCTGGAGGCGCCAACGTGGGAGCTTCACGCCGCCGACCAGCGCGCGGTGCTCGACGCCGTAGGGGTTGAGCGCTGCCACCTGTGGGGCGGCTGCATCGGCGTGGCCTTCAACCTCAAGTTCATTCAGGAGAACCCCGACCGCGTCACCGCCACTGTCTGCCAGGACGTCGTCGGCCTCGTCCCCGGCGTCAACACGCGCGCCACCTTCTTCGCTATGTTCGAGCCTACCATCACGCTGGCGCGGGAGCGCGGGATGGCCGCCGTCGTGGCGGCGGCGCTGGCGAATCCCACCTTCATGGCCAACAACGCGGCCGGTCCCTTCGCCGCGCGCATCGCCGCCGACGAGGCGTTTCGCGCCGAGGCGCTGGCCCTCGATCCGGTCGCGTACGAGCGCATTATCCGCGCCTACGACAGTCAACTGTGGGGCGCGCACGGCGCCTACATGAGCGTGGACGAGTCGTTCGTCAAGGAGTGTCCCGCGCCGCTGCTCGTCCTGCCGGGGACCGATGATTTCCACCCCACGCCACTAGCCGAGCGCCTGTGCCGCGAGGCCCCGCGCGCGACGTGCCTGGCCGCCGACTGTCGCACACCCGCGAAGATCGAAGGGACCAAGCAGCGCATTCGAGAGTTCCTGCGTGAGCACACGCCCGCTTAACTACTTTTTTCTACTGCCGCGGGCACGGACAGGCGCGCGGTCGTCCCTGCTCCGGGCGTGCTGGACAGGCTGAGCGTACCGCCATGGGCGGAGGCGACGCTGCGGGCGATGGAGAGACCCAACCCCGCGCCGCCGCCTTCGCGTGAGCGCGCCTTGTCGACGCGGTAGAAGCGTTCGCCCAGGTGCGGTAGGTGCTCTTGCGCGATGCCAATACCCGTGTCGCACACCTCCAGCACGGCCTTGGTCCCGTCGCTGCTCGTGCGTAGGATCACCTGGCCGTCGGGGTGGTTGTACTTGATGGCGTTGTCGACCAGGATAAGCGCCACCTGTTCGAGCAGCATGCGGTCGCCGATCACCAGCAGGGGTTCGACGCCTTCCACCTGGATCACCACGCCTTTCTCACGAGCCAGAGCGTCCGCGCGGCGCCCCGTCCGCGCGGCGACGGCGGCGAGATCGACGACGTCGCGCTCGAGGTGCAGGCGTCCGGCGTCGAGACGCGCCAGCGTGAGCATCGTGCCGGCGAGCGCGCTCATGTGCGCCGTCTCGGCCACGATATCGTCTAGCAGAGAGCGATCGTCGGGGGTGAGGCGGTCGGCGCCGCGCAGCAGCACCTCGGCGTCGGCGCGCAGCAAGGTCAGGGGCGTGCGCAACTCGTGCGAGGCGTCGGCGATAAACAACTGCTGGCGCGCGAAGGCCAGCCGCGCTGGAGCCAGGGCGCGCCGCGCGAGGAATAGGCCGCCGACCGTCGCGGCGAGGAGGGCTAGCGCTCCGAGAGTTAGCAATAAAATAAGGAAGCTATGCAATACATCGAGTTCCTGCTTTACTGGATAGCCAACTTCTATGACACCAATTATTTTGCCTGTTGCTAGATCGGGGACGGCGAGACCATACAATTCGACGGGTCCGGTATCGCCGCCGACGTCAATTATGTCGTCTAAACCCGTTGGGCTCGACTGTATCACCCGTGTGGCAAATGATTGTGATACGGAATCCGGGATGGCCGTGAGGTTAGTATTGAAGCTGCCCAACGATGCGCCATTATTGTCGTAACAGGCGTAGTAATAGAAACCTAAACCTCTATGTCCAGGTCCAAATAAGCAGCCCGCGTCGGGGTTATTTTGCCAGTCCGCGCCGATCTGCGCCGCCGTGTGAGATAAATTGTTTTGTATGGGGCCGAGGACTACTTGATGAATGCTAAAATAAAGAACTATTCCACACAGGAGAAGTACGGCGAATAGGACCAGGCTATACCACCATGCCAGCCGCCGCCGGATGCGGCCAAACATGTCCTCCCCCGCCGAGCGCGGCCCACGTCGTAGCCGGGGCAGCAGCGCGCGCGCGCGACTAAGCGCGGAGTCGAAGGAGGCGGCCAGGGGATAGTCTCTCATGAAGCGTCGATCTTGTAGCCGACGCCGCGCACGGTTTTGATGAGCGGGTGCGGGAAGCCGCGGTCGATCTTGTCACGCAGGTAGTGGATGTAGATGTCGACGACGTTGGAGAGCGCTTCCAGATCGTAGCGCCAGACATGGTCCGTGATCTGCGTGCGCGAGAGCGCCTGGCCGGGGTGGCGCATCAGGTATTCCAGCAGCGCGAACTCCTTGGCCGTCAGTTCAATGGTGCGCGCGCCACGGCGCGCCTCGTGGCGCACCAGATCGAGCGTGAGGTCGCCGGCGCGTAGCTCGGGCGCGACGTCGATGTCGCGGCCGCGCCGGCGCAGCAACGCGTTGACGCGCGCCAGCAGCTCTTCCATGGCGAACGGTTTGACGAGGTAGTCGTCGGCTCCGGCGTTGAGTCCCGACACGCGGTCCTCTACCGCCCCGCGCGCGGTAAGCATCAGCACAGGCGCCTTGACGCCCTCGGCGCGCAACGCGCGGCAGACTTCGAGACCGTCGCGGCCCGGCAGCATCAGATCGAGGATGACCAGATCGTACGTATCGCTGCTGCCCATGTCCAAGCCCTGGTCACCGTCAGCCGCGACGTCGACCGTATGCCGCTCTTCCAGGAGGACGCGGCGCAGCAAGTGCGCCAGACGGCGCTCGTCCTCGACCACCAATATATGCATAGATGTCCTATTCCCTAGATTCGCCATCGTACTTCCCCCAAACTATACTCTGTTACCATTGGAAAAAGATTGGAACGCAGCCGCCTTGCTCACAGGGGGCGCCGTGACAAGTGAGAAAACTCACATACGGTTCTCACACAGGTTTCATCCCCGCTGCTTACGATGAAAGTGTCCCTGGGAACGGGGAACGTAACGTCGAACAGATAAGGAGTAGGGGAGAACAATGAAAGCAGGACGTGTAGCGCTGGCCGTCTGCGCGGTAGGGAGTTTGGGCGCCGTCGCGGGTGGCGTTGCCCTTGCCAATGGCGGTCAGAACGCGGCCGCGGGCGTGCGCGCCGCGACGCGCGGGGCGTCGGGCGCGGGGACAGCGAGCGCTAGCCTTTTGACCAGCTTCGGCGCCGGCTACGGGCGCGATGGTGGATTCGCGCAATCGAACTGCGGCGCCGGTGTGGCCGGGCAGGTGACGAGCGTGAGCGGCGACACCATCAACCTCACGGGGCGGCGCGCCGGCGCCGTGGCCGTCACGGTCGGCGCGACGACCGTCTATACCGAGGCGCAGCAGGCGGCCTCACTCGCCGATGTTCATACGGGCTTGCTTATTATGGCGTGCGGCACGGGCAGCTCGACCAATGTGCAGGCCACGAAAATCTACATTGTGTTACCGCGTATCGGCGGCGTTGTGACCAACGTTAGCGGCTCAACGTTGACGCTGACGAGCCTCGACGGGGCCACGCGTACCGTCACGGTGAGCAACGCGACCACGTACGACAAAGCCGGGCACAACGCGTCGCTTGGCGACATCACGAACGGGACGGCTATCGCGGCGCAGGGCTCCGTGGGCAGTGATGGCGTGTTGAGCGCCGTGCGCGTCGACATTCAGACGCCGCGCGTGGCCGGTCAGGTTATGGGTGTGAACGGCTCGACCATCACCCTGTCGAATGCGCATGGGATGAACGGGATGAGTGGCGTGAACGGGATGAGTGGCGTGAACGGGACGAGCGGGATGAGCGGAACGACGACGGTCGTGACCTCGGATCAAACCACATACAGCGTCATCAGCGCCACGGCGGGGATGACGCCCACGACGACGACGGGGACGGCCGGCGACGTGAAATCGGGCGTGTCCATCATCGCGCAAGGCACGTTGCGTAGCGACGGCAAGACGCTCGACGCATTGCGCATCACCATACTCCCGGCGAGCGCGAACGGCGGCGCATATGCGCATCACGGCCGACACGGCTTCTTTGGCCGCGGCTCTGGCGGCGTCGGCGGGTCGTACGGTCCGCGCGGTGGTTTTTCGCGCGGCTTCGGCTCCGGCGGGTTTAGCGGCTCCGGCGGCAATCCGGCCGGTTCGCCGGACAGCGGCTTTGGAGACCCCTTGCCTGCGGGAGGTTGGAACGGCGGCGCTCCCAACAGCGGCGCGACGGTCGGGACCGCCAACGCGTAGAGCCGTTACGACAGGCTGTAGCTGCGCCCTACGATTGTGAGAGGTAAAAGGTCATGGCAGCGAATGGACCTTAAAAGGTCTGTCTGGGCGTGGTCGGCGCCCCGTGCGTCTGTTGGACGGCCACCGCGCTGGTTGCGCGAGAGACCTTTTAAGGTCCGGTCCCTGCCATGGTCTTTTAAGGCCAGGCCCACGGCGTTCACTATCACAATCGCGGGGCGCACCCGTATGCGCGGCTATCATGTAGAATGGAATTGACATAATGGTACGTCGCGCGATGTAGGTAGACACGAGGCGCGCACGAGCGTTGACCGCTCATAGCTGTTTGATAGGAGAATGTATCGTGCGCGCCGTCGTCACATCGCATTTTATTAGCGGGAACCGCTCTTGTCGTGGAGCTCGCTCTGACTAGCGTCGGTGGACACGCTGGCGCCAGTACCGCTCCACCGCCATCACATTGGTTGTCCGCTAACACCAAAACGCATACGGCCACGCTTACACTGGAGGCCGGGTACAACGGCGCGTTGAGCGGTTTCAATTTCGATGGCTATGGCAAGGGCGCCATGGTCGTGAGCATACCCTCGGGATATCGCCTGACTATCGTGTATCACAACAAAGGCGAATACCCCCACAGCGTGCTGGTGACGCCCTACGCCAAGAAGGGCCTTGTCGCGGGGTGGCCGCTGGCTTTTCGCGGGGCGGCCTCGACCGACGCGAGTGACGGCGCCGCGCCCGGTTCGACGCAGCGCTTCTCTTTTGTCCCCAACAAGGTCGGCGTCTATGCGATCATCTGCGCCGTAGCGGGCCATGAGCAGACTGGCATGTGGGACGTGTTGCGTGTGACGCGCGGCGGCTCACCGTCCGTTACCATCGACAACGGACGCCATAAGGGCTGATCGTGCGATGAGAAGCGCGGGGTCGCATAGTCAGAAGGGGCGGGCTACCACGGTCTATGTGGTAGCCCGCCCCTTCTGACTATGCGACCCCGCGCTGGGGGGGAACCGGTGCGCGGGACGCCCGGCGTACAAGCGCTCGCCTGGTTGGGGCGAGCATGCCGTACTACATCACAACGCCGCAGGCGATGGGCTTAGCCTGGGCCGCTGTTTTGAGTGTCGGCCCCTGATGCACGTTGATGTAGAGCTTCTGGGTGGCGAAGTTGCCCGAGAAGGAGCTGCTGGCCAGCATGACGCCGTTGGCGTCGGCCTCGGTCGACATCATCATGCTAGAGTCGATCAAGGGGCGGAAGGGGTACTTGACGGCGCCATTGGCGGTACAGCTATTGCCGATGTGGAGGTGCGCCGGGTGCATCGACATCGGCGTGAGCCCGCTCACGCGCAGCGAGACGGTCGTGATGCCGGTTTGCGTGCTGTAGCTGAGTTCGGCTACGCCCGACGCCTTGCCGCCGTTCTCAGCGTGGAGCATGACGATTTCGGTGGTGCGCAGGGCCGGCCGCGCCGCGTGGGCTGTCCCCATTGTTCCAAAGGCCAGACCGCTCGTCAGCACCACGCCTGCGGCGGCTGCCGCCAGGATACGCTTGGTCATAGATTCTCTCCTCGATAGCTATAGCTGTGGGGCAAAATAACCATGGGCCCAAAATAGGCCTGGTCTGTGTTGCTTGCCGGTCGGTTCCCCATTCAATGTAGATGGCGAATATGAACGAGAGATGAATAGTCGCGCAAGTACTCCAAGTGCTCAGTAAGTACTCTTTTCTCATTGCGCGTCGTCACGGTCACGACCTATACCACCAGTAATAGATGAGGAGCGTGCGTGGACCAGAAAGAGTTTAACGGAGGACGAGTGATGGTGGACCCTCAACCTGATGATCCTCCTATACAGCCGCTACGACGCCCCTCCACGGGCTCGTTGACCGCGCGGTTGGCGAAGGCGCGCGGCGAACAGGAGCGCCGCGCGTCTTCGCCAGCCGCGCCACTGGGCGACGCCGCGCGCGCTGATATGGTCCATGACGACGCCGATCGTTCGTCCAGCGTACGTGATAGCGCGCCGCGCCGGCGGAAACGGCGCGATACCGACGCGGAGGCGCTAGCGCCTCCTAGCCATGGTGTCGTTGAGCGCGCGCCGGCGCCACCCGTTGAGACGGTCGCCGCCGGAATAAACGATTACGACGCTGTCGCGCTAGCTATGGACCTCATGGGGCAAGAGCTCGCCGATGTCGCGTCCGGACTAGCGGCGCATCGGGTTGAAACCGCGCCGCTGGAGTCTTTGAGCCGTGCGGCGTGTAAGACCGAGCCACGAGGCCCCGACGCGCCGGACGAGAGCGCCCTTGATAACGGGGTAGCGAGCGCCGATGTCGCGGAGCTGCGGGAGCAGGCGCGACAGGCGCGCGACGAGTTGGCCGCCGCGCGACGGCGTGGAGAGCGTGAGAAAGAGGAGTATACCCGTTTCGCCAAAGGCGAGACGGTCAAGAGCTTTATCCCTGTGTTGGACGACTTGGAGCGCGCCCTGGCGCACGTCCCCGCGCGCCTGCGCGACGACCCCTGGGTCGTGGGCGTCGTGATGGTCGGCGAGAGTGTGAGCGCCATGCTGCGTCGTGAAGGGGTCGAGCGTATTGAGCCATATGGCGAGCCTTTCGATCCACGCGTGCACGAGGCAATCGCGCGCGTCGAGAGGGGTGGGGCCGGCGTTGACGACGAAGCTGGCGTAGGCGCCACGGTCGAGCAACGGGTGACGCAGGTGTACCAGACGGGCTACGCGCTAAATGGGCGGGTCTTACGGCCGGCCATGGTACAGGTTACGGTTAGCTGTCAGCCATCAGCGATCAGCGGTCAGCAATCAGCGGCCGGCTACCAGGATGACGGGGATAATCTTGGAGTCGATCGGCTCTACCGGCTCATCGCCGATCACCCATCGCTGACGACTAACGGCTGACCGCTGATCGCTGATCGCTGATCGCTGACAGCTAACAGCTAACAATTGAGGATGAACATGACGTACGTATTGGGCATCGATCTGGGAACGACAAACTCGTGCGCGGCGGTCTTGGAAGCGGGCGAGCCGATCGTGGTCGAGAACGGCGAGGGCGCACGCACCACGCCCTCGGTCGTCGCCATCGCTCCCGACGGCGAGCAGTTGATCGGGCAGGTGGCGCGCCGGCAGGCCATTACTAACCCCGAGAACACCATCTACTCGATCAAGCGCTTTATCGGACGCGCGTTCGACGATCCCGCGGTGCAACGCACGCTGCCGCTGACGCCATATACGGTCGTGTCCGGTCCGCACGGCGACGCCTACGTGCGCGTTGGTGGGGGCGAGTACGCGCCGCCGCAAATATCGGCCATGATCCTGTCCCGGCTCAAGAGCGATGTCGAAGCGCGCCTGGGCGAAGAGGTAACACAGGCCGTCATCACCGTCCCAGCCTACTTTGATGACGCACAGCGCCAGGCCACCAAAGACGCCGGCCGTATCGCCGGCCTGCGCGTGTCACGCATCGTCAATGAGCCGACCGCCGCGGCGCTCGCCTACGGTTTCGGACGCGAGAAGGATGAGGTCGTCGCGGTCTACGACCTTGGCGGCGGCACCTTCGATATCTCGATCCTACAGCTAGGTGATGGCGTCTTCGAGGTGAAAAGCACCAACGGCGACACGCGCCTTGGCGGCGACGACTTTGACCAGCGTGTCATCGCGTGGCTGGCCGACGGCTTCGCCGAGCAGCACAGCATCGACCTGCGCGCCGATCGCGTGGCTTTGCAGCGGCTCAAAGAGGCGGCTGAACGCGCTAAGATCGAACTCTCCTCGGCTTTGCAGACGACCGTGAACCTGCCCTTCATCGCCGCGGGCGCGGCCGGCCCCCTGCACCTGGCGACGACGCTGACGCGCTCGACGCTGGAGGAGATCGTGGCTGACCTCGTCGAGGCCACGGCCGCGCCGTGCCAACGCGCCATGGCCGACGCCGAGGTGACTCCGGACGAGATCAACGCCGTGATCCTCGTCGGCGGTCAGTCGCGCATGCCGGCCGTGCAGTCGCTCGTGCGCGGCCTGTTCGGCAAGGAACCCTGCCGTGAAGTCAACCCGGACGAGGTCGTCGCCCTCGGCGCGGCTATCCAGGCGGGGGCGCTGGCGGGGCAGGTCGATGACGTCCTGCTGCTCGACGTCACGCCGCTGGCGCTGGGTGTCGAGACGCACGGCGGCGCCGTGGCGACGCTGATCCATGCTAATACGACGATCCCAACGACATGCAGTGAAGTGTTCACGACGGGCTCTGATGACCAGGACAGCGTGGAGATCCACGTCACGCAGGGCGAGCGCCCGTTGGCCGCCGACAACCGTAGTCTGGCCCGTTTCCACCTGGACGGTATCCCACCGGCGCCACGCGGCGCGCCGCAAATCGATGTCACGTTCACGCTCGACGCCAACGGCATTCTGAGCGTGGCGGCGCACGACCGCGCCACGAACCGCGCGCAACACATCACCGTCGCGCCGTCGAGCGGCCTGTCAGGAGGCGACGTCGACCGCATGGTGCGGGAGGCTGCCGTCTATACGGAGCAGGACCGCGCGCGGCAAGATTTCATCGCGTTGCGCAACGAGGCTGACGCGTTGCTCTACCAAGCCTTGCGCATCGCGCGTGACGTCGTTGAGGGCGTGCCACACGAGCAGCGCGAGAAGCTCGACGCGGGTATCTCAGCGCTCAAGCTGGCCCTGCCGACAGGCGACGTGGCGCAGATACGCGAGCGCATGGAGCGCCTGCGGCGCGTCTCCGACACCGTGCGCGCCATCGCCGGATCCCACGTACCGCTGGAGAGCGCAAGCGAAGACGTCACCGTGCGCGCCCTCGGCTAACACATGACGCCGGTCTCGTCCTGGTTGTCCGTTCCGGCCGTTTTTCGGTCTTGACGGATTGCTAAGTAGGTGGCGCGCCTCGCGCGGACGTTGTATCCGGTCGCCCACGAGCAGGACCTCGACCACCTCACCGAGCAGGTAGACCCGCGTAATGCGGCAACGGACCACATAGGCCACATCGACGCCAGCCAGGCCGAGCGGGTCTCCGACACGCTGGAGCCGGATTATTAGTGCCCTCCTCGCTCAGTTGGATACTCAAAGACAATTGGCCGAGCCGCGTCGCGCTCCAACAGCTCGCGGCTCGACACGACGTAGGCGTGGTGTTCACCGACTTCGCCGATCTGGCCAGGTGCCTCCGGGACCGCTCACGCCTCGCCGAGCTAACAGCCAACATGCGCGCCGCACGCGACGCCTTCGCCTTCGAGACCCATATGGAGGATCTGGTCACCTTCTTCCGCTCCATCATCGCGCGGCATGAACACACGCCGGGCGGCGCCGCGCCCATAACGGTTACCCGGCGCCGCACTCTGTAGCGACACAACCGGCGTCGTACATCATCCCATCCGACGCATCGCTCCTAATTATCAGCAGTATGAAAGGTCATGACGGCGTCAACCCCTGCGTATGCGCCTCGTTCTTGATCGCATCCTCGGCCGCGCCCTCGGCCTTCCGTGCGATGGTCCCGACCTTCTGCACCGTGTCCTGCGCGGTCCCCACGGCCTTATCCATCACGCTGTCGCGCGCCTCTCCGAGTAGCCAATTCTCGCGCTGGGTCTCGGGGATGGCCAGCCCTATCGCCGCGCCGAGCGCAAGGCCCGCAGCCCCGACCGCGAGCGGATTCTCATGCAACACCCGCTGGAACTGGTTTTGCGCTCGTTGCGCCTGACCCTGTGTCCCCTGGACGAGACCGCTCGCCGCTTGCTGCGTCCCCTGGATCAACCCGCTCGCCGCCTGTTGTGTCCCCTGGGCGAAGCCGCTCGCCGCTTGCTGCGCCTGTCCCGCGACCTGTCCCGCTGTGTCCTGCACCTGGCTGACGGTCGCGCCCACGGCGCCGCCCACCTGATCGGTCACCTGCCCCGCCTTATCGTGGAGCGTCGCGGCCGTGTCCCCGACCGTGCTGCCCACCTGGCCGGCTACCTGCCCCGCTTTATCCGGAAGGCTCTCGCGATCACCCGTGACTCGCACCGTATCCGGCCCCTGTGAGAGCGGCCGAGGGTACGAGGCAGATGACGTCTGGCTCGCCGCGCTCTTCGCGCGATTGGCGCGGTGCGCGAAAAGCCAGCCGAGGCTCGCCGCCGCCAACGCCGTGGGGATCGGGTTCTCTTTGAGGGTCTCCCAGAGTGTCGCGCCCGTGCCCGACGTCGGCTGCGCCGTCACCGCCGTGCCATAGGACGTCGTTGTGCTCCCCGTGCCTGCCCCATAATAAGCGGTCTCCGCGTCGGCGTGGGCCGTCCCGGCCGCACCGCCGACTAGATTCTTTGCCGCGTCTGTGACGTTGCTGACCATGTGCTCCACCTTCCCTATCGTGGCGTCGTGGACCACCTCTTTGGTGTGGTCCACCGCGTCGACCATCGCCTCGTGCGCGGCATGCTTCGCCTGCGCGACGACGTGCTCGGTTGTCTCCTGTACCGTGTCTTTGGCCTGCTCCATGAGGCGCTGCGGGCTGAGTTGTTCCTCAATGGCGCTGAGCGTGTCGCTCAACGCGGCCCGTGTCTCCTCGATCTCCGCACGTAGCTCCGCAGTGTCGGTCTCGTCCCCGTCTGGCTGCGCCGCCACATCCGCGACGAGCGGCGTCGCCACCGGCGTGACGGGCACGCTCGTGGCGGTCGGCCAGCCGACCGCCACGGGGCTCTCGGCCTCGATGCGTATCACGCCGTCCGCCGTGTCTCTCTCCTGCTCATTCATCGCTTGTCTCCCTTCAGGGCGTTGACGTCCTCTGTGAGCGTGTCCATCGTTTGGCGCGGGGCCATATCGACGCCCTTGAGCGCGCTCAGTCCCCGCCGTACGAGGGCGTACCCGCCGCCGGCGACGACCACGCCGACGATCAGCGCGGCGAGCCAGGCGGGGAGCCCGAAGGCGACGAGCCCGAGGACGACCGCGGCGAGCAGCGCGAGCAGCGCGAGCAGCCCGGCGTAGGCGATCGCGCCGCCCACGGCCAGGACGCCCACGTCTTTGCCGACCTGCGTCGCCGTCTGCGTCAACTCAGCCTTGGCGAGCGTGACCTCCTGGCGGACCAGCGTGCTCGTCTCGCGCGAGAGGTCCCCGAACAACTCCCCTAACGACCGCTCCCCCCTATCCGTGTGCATTCGTCTTCCTCCTTGGCGACCCAGAGCGGCATCGCCCCTCTGTCGTTATCGCTGGCGTGCGCGGCATTATGACGCGCCCGTGGTACCCGCGGCGCCGGTGTACCCGTCCGCGACTACGGGGGGGATAAGCTCATCGTTGGTGACGCGGACAGGGGCGGCTGCGTCATCGACGCCCACGGCTCCGTATGCAGCCTGATCCGCCGGCGCGGAGGAGCCATACGATGGGCCAGAGGCGGCTGGATTTGTCGACACGGGCGTCGTCGCGTCGGCGCTCTGATCCGTGGGGGGGGGCGTCGCCTCGACCAGCGCTCGCTCAACTGGGATCGTCTGGCCCGGCGGGGTCGTCGCCTTGCGCCGTGAACTCTTTAGAAAGCGCGCCGCCAGGACGCCGAGCGCGAGCGCGCCGCCGACGAAGACCGCCGGTCGTTGGCGGGCGAAGTCTTCTGTCTCGTCGACGAGCTGGCGCACGTCCCGCCCGTGGAGGTAGCCGGATACGTTCTCCACCTGCGTCGCCGCCTGGTCCACAAGCCCCGCGACCGGCGCCTGCTCCTGCTCACGGAGCTGCTGCCCTGTCTGTCGCAACGCGTGTGCGACGGTATAGAGGGTGCCGGCAGCCTGATCCTTGCGCGACGCCAGCAGCGACGTCGTCTGCTGCTTGGCCTGATCAACGACCTGTCCCACTTTCTCCTGGGCGCCTTCGACGACCGGGCCTACGGCCTCCTGGGCCTGGTCGATGACCTGGTCGACTTTCTGCTGCGTGCGCGCGGAGCCGCTCAGTCGCGGCGCGTCAGCGGACGTGGCGCTCGGTGTCGCGCTCGAAGCCGAGGCCGCGGGAGTACGGGGTGATGTCGCGCCAGTGTCCTGATCGTCGGTGAGGGACGGATTTTGTGTCGCCACGATAACCTCCTGCTGGTAACACGAATCGACACGCACGACCAGGTGTCGATCGCGGTGTGCAAGGTGGTACGTCTGGGGTTAACGCCACATGATCACAGGAAGGCAAGGACTATGCCAGAATGTACTCATGGTATATCTAACGACGGCAGTCATGCTAGAGGTAGCATCCTCTATCACGTTTCGTGCATGCGCTCGATCGCCCGACCGACCGTTGCGCGCGCCTCGGCGGCGCCCTCCCACCCTGACGAGTAGATATCGCTGCCCTCCTCTCAGGCGGCAACCTCCTCCATGCTATGCGGTGACGCGGATCGTAGATGAACGACGCCGATGCGCGCATCCGCCATGCCGTAGTACACGTCAAGCCCCCCCGCGCGCGGCTCCACCGCCGTCGGAAAGACGACATTGTCCACGACCCCCATGCGCTCCTCGCGTGGCTGAGAACCAAAGATGGGCGCGGAGGTACGCGCGAGGACGTGGCCGGGGTCGTCGTGGGCCAGCAGGAGGGCGCCCGCCTGATACCGACGCTCCCCATCGGGTGTAAACTCGACCCCATGGTAGAACGTGAGCCACCCGGCGTCCGTCCGCAGCGGGACCGTGCCGCCACCGATCCGATCCGCTTCCCACGGCTCCCGCGGCGTCGCCACCAACCGGTGGCGCCCAAAGCGGGCAGGAGCGCTCCCGTCAAGCCAACCGCTCTCGTCCAGTGGACAATAAGAGATCCAGATGCTGGCCCGTGCATCGAGCACACCCTTCGGCGGCGGCAACGGCGCGTAGGCGCCGCCATCGCCTGACCATCCCTCGTAGAGGGGACGATGCAGGAGCGCCAGCGCCGTCCGGCCATCAGGGCCAGTGACCTGCTCCGAGAGCAAGAGGGCGTCCTTCGGGGACTGATGTTGATGATACATAAGCGTCCTTTACCATCCTTGTCACCCCACAAGGCGCACATTGTCCGGCCAGGAACCGCGCTCGTGCGTATAGCGATTTATCGCGTCGTCGAGAGGCGGCAGGAGCAGACCGCGCTCGCTCGTCAACGTGCGGCGCGTAGGCGAGGTCTCTGAAAGAGCCGCGCTAGTGAAACGTTCCGTCCTCGGACCATCGCCCACGCGCCGGGCGAACGCGTCCCAGCCCATCGCCCCGGCGTTCGCTAAGTAGACACTGGTAAGTTCGTGCATGCTCGATACGGCTGAATGCGTGTTTCTCGCAGCCTGTTCGGGTTGCACGAACTTACCAGCACCTACTTAGTACTACAACGTTACTTGTCTCCTGAGGCCGTGCTAACGACCTGGAAGCAGGCGTGCAATCGCTCAGTTTAGCAGCGAGATGGCCCTTTGCCTGAGGGTCGCTAGGGGTGATTCTAGCGAGGTAACGTTGTAGTATTAGGTGATGGCGTCTTCGAGGTGAAAAGCACCAACGGCGACACGCGCCTTGGCGGCGACGACTTTGACCAGCGTGTCATCGCGTGGCTGGCCGACGGCTTCGCCGAGCAGCACAGCATCGACCTGCGCGCCGATCGCGTGGCTTTGCAGCGGCTCAAAGAGGCGGCTGAACGCGCTAAGATCGAACTCTCCTCGGCTTTGCAGACGACCGTGAACCTGCCCTTCATCGCCGCGGGCGCGGCCGGCCCCCTGCACCTGGCGACGACGCTGACGCGCTCGACGCTGGAGGAGATCGTGGCTGACCTCGTCGAGGCCACGGCCGCGCCGTGCCAACGCGCCATGGCCGACGCCGAGGTGACTCCGGACGAGATCAACGCCGTGATCCTCGTCGGCGGTCAGTCGCGCATGCCGGCCGTGCAGTCGCTCGTGCGCGGCCTGTTCGGCAAGGAACCCTGCCGTGAAGTCAACCCGGACGAGGTCGTCGCCCTCGGCGCGGCTATCCAGGCGGGGGCGCTGGCGGGGCAGGTCGATGACGTCCTGCTGCTCGACGTCACGCCGCTGGCGCTGGGTGTCGAGACGCACGGCGGCGCCGTGGCGACGCTGATCCATGCTAATACGACGATCCCAACGACATGCAGTGAGGTGTTCACGACGGGCGCCGATGACCAGGACAGCGTGGAGATCCACGTCACGCAGGGCGAGCGGCCTATCGGGGGACGACGTCGACCGCATGGTGCGGGAGGCCGCCGTCTATACGGAGCAGGACCGCGCGCGACAAGATTTCATCGCGTTGCGCAACGAGGCTGACGCGCTGCTCTACCAAGCTTTACGCGTCGCGCGTGACGTCGTTGAGGGCGTACCGCAGGAGCAGCACGAGAAGCTCGACGCGGGTATCTCAGCGCTCAAGCTGGCCCTGCCGACAGGCGACGTGGCGCAGATCCGTGAGCGTATGGAGCGCCTGCGGCGCGTCTCCGACACCGTGCGCGTCATCGCCGGCGCCCCTATACCGCTGGAGAGCGCAAGCGAAGACGTCACCGTGCGCGCCCTCGGCTAACGTATGACACCGGTCTCGTCCTGGTTGTCCGTTCCGGCTGTCGGCCTTGACGGATTACTAGTCGTTCTCCAATACCAACAGCAGACCCGCGCGGATAGCGCGTATACGGTCCGGCGCGAGTTGACCAATAAAGCTTTCGAGAAATTGCTTGTCTACCGTAGCGATTTGTGTCACGTTGACCACACTTTCGCGGGGCAAGCCGCCTTCGCCAGCCTGTATGGTGACGTTGCCGGGTTGCCGTGCTAATCTGAGGTTGCTGGTTATGGCGCAGATCACCACGGTCGCGATAGTTGCCGCGTTGTAGGTGTCGCTTTGCACAATGACGGCGGGCCGTCGGAATCCTGGGTCGGAGCCACGCGGTTGCCCGAAGTCGTACCAGTAGACATCACCTTGTCGTAGTGGCCGCGCTACCACGATTCACCGCGCGCCGCGGCAAGACGCAGCGTGCCCCCGAACGCATGGCGCAGTCCCTCCGTTATTGCTTGCTCTTCGGCGCGTTCTTCGTCGGTTAGCGATGCCTGGACCTCGTTGATCTGATCCATAATGGCTTGACGACGCTGCCGTCGCAGTAAGTCCTGTAGCGCGCGGCCATAAAGCTCACTGCGCGAGATGTGTAGCTCATGCGCCATGTGCTCGGCCGCGTCGAATAGCTCGCGGTCAATGCTAATCGCCGTCTTCACAACCGTCATAGGCCCTCCTTTCCATAGCACGATGCCTCAGCACGATGCCTCAAACCCTCTCTTACATCGTGATGATGGTCATACTTATAGTATAAAATATAGTATAACAGCGCGCGAAGCTTTCTTCTCCCGCGCGGTGCGTTGGCCGTTTTTTGATACACTTTTACCTTGACCAAGAATGTTTGAACCGGCTACCGGGAGGCGCGCGTGGAGATTGTCACCGGCACGAACCGTGACACCTGGAATAGTTTCGTGGCCGAGGCGGGCGGCAGCTTCCTGCAAAGCTGGCAGTGGGGTGAGTTCAAGCGTCATCAGGGTTGGCAAGTGTTGCGCTTGATGGCCTGTGAAGGGGGGCAACCGCGGGGCGTGATGCAAGTGTTGATGCGTGTCGCGCCCGTCGCGGGCGCTTTCTTCTACGCGGCGGAGGGACCTGTGCTGCGGCCTGGCGCCTGGAGCGGGGATGACACGCCGCTTCAGGCGTTACTGGGTGAAGCGCGGCGTCGCGGCGCGCTCCGCGGCGCGCTAACGCTGCGGCTGGATCCCCTGACGAGTGAACCCGACGCCCCCGCGATGCTGGCCGCGGTTGGTCTGCGGCGCAGCCCTACCAATGTGCAACCCGCGGCCACGGCGGTGGTCGACCTCGACCGGTCGGAGAGCGAGTTGTGGGGGGGACTTGCCCGCGACGCGCGCTACCGCGTCGGCCGTGCCCGCAAAAAAGGGGTGACGTTGCGGCCGGGCACGGACGACGACGTCGATCTTTTCGCGGGTATGCTCGCGGAGACAGGTTCGCGCAAGGGCTTCGCGGTGCGCGGCGCGTCGTATGTGCGACTCCTCACGCGCATGCTACGCGAACAGGATAGTGGCGTATTCTTGGTCGCCATGTTGGACGACGCCATGATCGGCGCCACCGTCGCCGCCACCTTTGGGCAGCGTGCGGCCTCGCTGTACACGGCCAGCAACGACGTGGGGCGTACCGAGGGTGCGCAGCATCTGTTGCACTGGGAGGCGATCCTGCACGCGCGGGAGCGCGGGTGCGCCCTCTACGACTTCCGCGGCGTCGGCGCGGCCGGCGACGACCCTTTCGGCGCGTGGGGAGGACTAACGTTCTTTAAAACGCGTTTCGGGACGCGCCACGAAGACCTGCCAGGGGCCTGGGACGATGTCTACCGTCCCCTGGCCTACAAAAGCTTCCTCCTGGCGCAAGACGTCAGACGCCGCGCTCCGGGCACGCTATCGATGCTAGCGGCGCGCCTCAGGCCAGCGACAACGAGCCCGATTGTGTCATAACTACGACCTCCTCGTCAGGGCGCGTGATTGGGCACGCATTTGTTTTATCAGGCGATGCGCAAGATGTACGCATACACTCCCCGTAGGTGAGGGCGGTGGGATTCGAACCCACGACCAGAGGATTAAAAGTCCACTGCTCTACCACTGAGCTACACCCCCCGAACATTGAATCCTACCAAAGTGTACTACGCGCGCGCCTTCTGTTCTAGCTCCCGTCGTTATCCGCAGCGCCTGGAGCTACAAGGCGCCCATCAGGCGCTCCTAATTTGTACCTATTTTTATGGTGACAAACATACTTGTTAATTGCACTCTCGCGGAGTATAATTAACAGCGAGGGACAGAAGGCGCCATGTCAGTGCTTGGCATATGCACAATATGCAAGCGCCATGTCAGTGCTTGGCATATGCACAATATGCAAGCGCCACGTCTCAGAGCCATGGTCGTCCGGGCGAATAAAACGCTTCTACGCGTGGCCGCGGGAGAGGAGTATCTATGAATGCGACATCGTGGCTGCCCCTGCCGCCGTACTATGACGCGGCCAACGCCCGCCGCTGGGACTACAACCCCGACCAGGCTGCCCTGTTCGCGCACGCCGCCGCCTGGCGCCGCGCCCACGCTATTCCGCCGGCGGCGCAAGCGCTCTATGATCTGCATCTGGTGTTGATCGACTGCCAGAAGGACTTCTGCTTCCCCCGTGGCTCACTCTACGTGGGCGGGCGCGACGGCGCGGGCGCGCTGGAGGACAACGCGCGCATCGCCGCCTTCATCTATCGTAACCTGGCCGCGATTACTACCATTACGGCGACGATGGACACACACACCGCTTACCAGATATTCTCGCCCGCGTTCTGGATCGACGGCGACGGCGCGCCGCTCCCCGCGCACACGACCATCCACGCCGCCGACATCCGGGCGGGGACGTATCGACCCAACCCGGACATGGCCGCGTGGCTGTGCGGCGGTGATTATGACTGGCTGCTCAAGCAGGTCGAGTTCTACTGCGCCGCATTGGAGCGCGCCGGTAAGTACGAACTCTATCTGTGGCCGCCGCACTGTATCCTGGGCAGTGAGGGCTATTCCCTTGCTGGCGTCGTGCACGAGGCGCGCCTGTTCCACTCCTACACGCGTGGAGCGCAATCGTGGACGGAGATCAAGGGCGACAACCCACTGACTGAAAACTACTCCGCGCTGCGTCCCGAAGTCCTGACCCGCTTCGACAGACAGCCGCTGGCCGCCAAGAACGAGGCGCTCATCGAGCGGCTGCTGCGCTCCGACGCTATTGTGGTCGCGGGACAGGCCGCCAGCCACTGCGTCAAAAGTTCGGTCGAGGACTTGCTCGATGAGATTAACGCCCGCGATCCCGCTCTCGTGGGCAAGGTCTATCTGCTGGCGGACTGCATGTCGTCCGTGACCGTGCCGGACGGCCACGGCGGCTTTGTCGCCGACTTCACGCCGCAGACCGAGGATGCGCAACGCCGCTTCGCCGCGGCCGGCATGCATATCGTGCGCTCGACCGACCCTATCAGCGCATGGCCGGACATCGACAAGGCGCTACGGTAAGATCCTATGATAGCGCGTTTTATAGCAGTAAGAGGATGCCAATCATGAGTGTTTTCGACGGCAAGCGTCTACCCCTTGAGGTGTTTCAGCTCGACGCGGAGCGCTTGCCGCGCGGGTGGTACTCGGATAAGTATTTCCTCAACATCGCCAATCTTCTCGCCGATCTCGCCAAACGAGACTACACGTTCGCGGGGTCCGTCGCCGATAGCGCGCTCCCGTCCGGCATCGACCCCCACAAGGTCCGTACGGGCGACATTGAGGTGGAGATGCAAGTGTTCACGCGGCGGCGGCCATTCAGCGTGGTGGCGGGGGTGGACGAGGCGCTGGCGATCCTGCGGGTGGCGACCGGCTACTACGACGCGGACGACCGCTTCGTGTCGACCTACGACCGGCTGGAGATCGAGGCGGCGCAGGACGGCGTGCGCGTGTCCTACACAGGTGACCCGCGCGATGTCCACCCTGTCCTGCGCATCCGGGGGCGCTACCGCGACTTCGCGGTGCTGGAGACGCCGATGCTGGGCGCGCTGACCGAGGCCACACGCGTGGCTACCAACGTCTACGCGGTGCTCGACGCGGCGCGTGGCAAGGAGGTGCTCTTCTTTCCGGCGCGCTTCGCCCACTACAAGCTACAGGCCCTGCACGGCTACGCTTACTCCCTTGCCGTGCAGGCCTACGACCGAGAGAACAATCGCCGCTCACAGCGTAGCATCTCCACGGACGAGCAGGGCGCGTGGTGGGGCGGCCGCGGCGGCGGTACCATCGCCCACTCGGCCATTGCCTGTTTCCTGGGCGATACGGCTGAGACGATGGTGGAGTTCTGTCGCTACGAGCCGGCGCACATCCCGCGCGTGGCGCTGGTCGACTTCCACAACGACTGTGTCGGCACAACGCTGCGCGTGATGGCGCGCATGTTCCCGCTCTACCTTGCCGCGTGGCGCGACGGGAACCGCGACGAGGCCGCCCGCTACCGCCTCAGCGGCGTGCGCCCCGATACGGGGGGAACGTTGCGCGACGAGAGCGTTGAGCCTTTGGGCGACAGGCGGCTCGATCTCGGGGTCAATCCACGTCTCGTGCACAACCTGCGCCGCGCCATTGACAACGCCTGGCGCGACTGGAGCGTCCCTTTCGAGTGGCTCGACGAGGCCCGCGCGTGGTGCCACGCCGTCAGGATCGTCGTAACGGGCGGGTTCTCGCCGGACAAGATTCGCCGCTTCGAGGAACTCGCCGTGCCGGTCGACGTCTATGGCGTCGGCAGTTGGCTGCTCTCCAACAGCAGCGAAGACGGGACCAACAACGATTACACGGCGGACATCGTGCGTGTGCGCCTGGATGGCGAGTGGGTCGACATGTCCAAGGTCGGCCGCCGGCCCGGTGAGAATCTGCTGCTGGAACCCGTCAACACGACTGAGTGATAGCCCTGAGCGGCGCGGATCTTGCGACGCTATAGCGCCTGTATGCAGTACACTATGCGTGAACCCACGCTTCGTCGGGTTCTCTGGCCTATAGCGCTATAGCGCGAGGAGAGAAATGAGGTCGCGTCCCCAGACCTATGACCTCTGCCCATGGACAGATTATTACCACTTAGACCGGCCTACAGGTCGGTCCCCGGTGTCTTGCGGCACCTGTATCGTCTGACGCGCGCGTTTGAGCACGACGGGCGACGCATCCCCTATATCGCCATTTATGCGCGCCCGCTCGGTCCGGGGCGTGAGCCGCCCCTTGAGTTCATCACGGCCAAGGAGAGCGGCTTCGAAGGTATCGCGTGCGTCGACGACGTAGCGCGCGCGGCTATTCTGGCCCTTCAAGAGTACGAGGAGAGCGGTTCGTCGTCTGCGTTGCGGCTGGCGCGCGGTTGGTTGAGTTTCGTCGCCTATATGCAGGAACCGGATGGCCGCTTCCTCAACTTTATCGTCGACGGTCACGGCGCGAAAAACAGGCGCGGTCAGACGTCCTATAGCGGCGGTAAATGGTGGACCGCGCGCGCCATGTGGGCGCTGGCGATGGCCTGGCGCGTGACCGGCGATGAAGAGTACCTGCGTCTTTTCCTGCGGGGCCGCCTTGCCCCGTCGAGTGACATGAAGATCAAGGCCGTTCACGCGCTGGCGTTGATGGAACTGTACCAAAAGAACCCCGACGACGCGCTGTGTCGCCGCATCTGCGCCCTGTGCGACGCTATCGTCGCCAGTGGTCCGGGCTTCTTCCGCGACCGCGTCGCCAAGGCGGATGTCGCGATGTGGGGCTACCACCAGCTACAAGCTGTCGCCCGCGCCGGGCGGCTCTTCTCACGGCTCGACTATCTGGCCGCCTGCGATGAAACGGTACGCAACCTCGTCGAGCCGGTCATCGAGGGCGGCTTCTATCACGTCTACCCGCGCCAGCAGGAGTGCCAGTGCGCCTACGACATCTCGACGTTGACCCTGGGCCTGGAGGAGTTGTACCTGGCGACGGGTCGTGAGCGCTACCACGATCTGGCCCTCGCGTGCGCGTCCTGGCTTGATGGAGCCAACGCGGCCGGCGAGGCGGTTTACGATCCTGAGACGGGACGCTGCTCGGACGGTATTATGGTTGGTGTCGCGTCCCAGAACTGCGGGGCTGAATCCACTATCGAGGCGGGCTTCGTGGAGTTGGCGCGGCGTAGATCACGGCGTGCGCATGGGAGCGTATCGGCGGCGGCGGCGGGCGTTGCGACAGCCATGTCCGCTTTACTGACGTAAAGGATTACGGGTTATGGCGCCGCCTCAGTCCGTACTCATCGTCGACGACCGGCACGATGTCCTCGAACTCAATCGTATCCTGCTTGAGGCCGAGGGCTACGAGACCATTGGATGTTCGTACGGCGCCGCTACGGTGGAGCGGTTGCGGCGCGATCGTCCTAGTGTCTTGCTCCTTGACCTCGTGCTTCGTGATGAGACGCCGTGGGATTTATTGCGGCGTCTCCGCCAGGACCCGTCGCTGGAGGATATCGGCGTGGTGGTCACATCGGACGCCGCCGGCCTGGTCGATCGCGCCTTACGTGAGCAGGCCCTTGGTGTCTCCGCCGGCCTGGTCATGCCGTTCGATATCGAGGCCCTCTACGCGGCGATCGCGGCGGCAAGCCAGCGCGGCCGTCCGGCCCAGGTGGTTCGTGTCAACCCGCTCCTGGACCGCGTCGCGCTGGCTTGCCGCCGCGATCGCCAGCGTATTCTGTTACGCTGGGTGCAGCGTCTCTCGACCTTCAATGTCTTTCGCCGCCAGCCCGATCTCTCGCTAGCCGCGCTACAGGGGCAAGGTCCCGCTCTCCTCGACGGCATTGCCGCCGCGCTCGAGTTGCAGTCATCATCGCGTGATGTCGCGGCGCTGACTGTTGGCGGCGGCGGCGCCGCCGCGCGCGCGCATGCGCGTCTGCGCCACGCGCAGGGCGCCCACGTCGCGGACCTCGCGCGCGAGGTGTCCGCACTGCGCCGCGAGATATGGCGGGTCGCGCACGGAGAAGCCGTGGCCGCCAACGCGTCCCGTGACGACGCCTGGGGGCTGCTCCGCCGTGTCGACGCGGCGGCCGACGAGGCCCTCGGGGCCATGCTTGACATCTGGTCCCAGGGGGACATAGCGGACCATGCGACGGAGAGAGGGACGGAGAGAGGGGGAGCGCCATGACCGTCTACGTCGTCGACGACCAATTAGCCATTGTCGAGATGCTGACGCTGTTGCTCTCCGAACTCGGCGTCGAGGCGAGTGGGACGACCGTATCGGGCGTGGCGCACCAGGCTATCGCGGCGTTGCAGCCCGACCTTGTGCTATTAGACATCATGATGCCGGCGCCGGACGGGTTGGCGGTTCTCGACACGTTAAAGAACGACCCACGCACCGCGCACATCCCAGTTGTCCTATGCACCGCCTCGATCCTCAGCCCGTCACAGAGCCTCCTGTTCTCCGACAAAAGCATTGGGGTGCTTTCCAAGCCGTTCGATCTCGAACAACTGCGCGACATCGTGGACGAAGTAGCCCGTAGCCAGTAGCAGGCGCGCTCCTGGTCATCTTCGCAGGGTTCAGCCTGGCCGCGTGGGCGCTCTATGACGTCCTGGGGCTCGGCCGGGCGACGCCCTCGTCGCCTTGGCCGGGGGAGGCGTGTTCGTGGGCCGCTCCGCGCCCGCGTGGCAGCGGTTGCGCGCCTACGCGCAGGAAGGCGCGCACGGGACCGGGCGATAAGGGACGGTCTTAAGGTTTGAGCACGACTTTCATGCAGTCGTCTTCCTTGTCCCGGAACATCTTGTAGCCATGGGGCGCCTCGTCGAGCGGCAGGTGGTGGGTGATGATGAAGCTAGGGTCGATCTCCCCCTTCTGGATGCGCTCCAGCAGTGGGCGCGTGTAGCGTTGCACATGCGTCTGCCCCGACTTGATCGTCAGCGACCGGTTCATCACCGCGCCCATCGGGAACTTGTCGATGAACCCGCCGTAGACTCCGGGGACCGAGACCGTGCCCCCGTTGCGGCAGGCCAGGATCGCCTCGCGTAGCGCCAGCGGACGGTCTGTCTCCAGGCGCAACGCCTGCTTCGTGCGGTCGTACGCGCCGGGAAGGCCTTCCCCGTGCGCCTCCATCCCCACCGCGTCGATGCAGGCGTCCGGCCCGCGCCCGCCCGTCATTTCCTTGAGCGCCTCCAGGATGTCCGTCTCCTCATAATTGAGCGTCTCCGCGCCGGCCTTTTCGCGCGCCATGCGCAGCCGGTACTCGAACCGGTCGATGGCGATCACGCGCTCGGCTCCGAGCAGGTAGGCGCTCTTGATGGCGAACTGTGCGACCGGCCCGCAGCCCCACACGGCGATCGTGTCGCCTGGCTGAATGTCACAATTCTCGGCCGCCATGTACCCTGTTGGGAAAATGTCGGAGAGGAACAGTACTTGGTCGTCCGTCAAGTCCTCCGGGACCTTGAGGGGGCCGACGTCGGCATAGGGCACGCGCGCGTACTCGGCCTGGCCTCCGGCGTAGCCGCCAAGCATGTGCGAGTAGCCAAAGAGGCCCGCCGGCGAGTGCCCCATCAACGTTTCGGCAATCTTGGGGGTTGGGTTGGAGTTTTCACACAGCGAGTACAACCCCTTCTGGCAGGACCAACAGTTCCCGCAGGAGATCGTGAAAGGGACGACCACGCGATCGCCGACCGCCAGGTTCGTCACTCCTTTGCCGACCTCGACGACCTCGCCCATGAACTCATGACCCAGGATGTCGCCCTTCTCCATAGTCGGGATGTAGCCGTCGTAGATGTGTAGGTCGGAGCCGCAGATCGCGGTCGACGTGATCTTGACGATGGCGTCGCGTGGGTTCATAATCTTGGGGTCGGGTGTTTCTTCCACCCGCATATCAGCCTTCCCCATCCAACAGGTGGCCTTCATTATAGCTCCCTTTGTCGTATTCATCGGAGGCGGGGACCGCAGCGCCGCTCGCTTCGCACCGTTTCATGTCATTGCTAGTGCCGTTTTAAGACGATACTAGGCTGTCTCGGCCGGCGGTTGCGCCGCGCCGCCGCCCTTCGCACTGGCGTCCGAGCGCGTAAGTTCACCTGTCCCCATGACCTGTTTGAAGCGGCGCAGGTCGTCTTGTGTCTGCTGTCCCGGCTCCTCACCGAAGAGCTTGGCGACCGTCGCGCCGAGCGCGCCGCCCGGCGGGTCGTAGCGCAACTCCACCCGGACTTCCGTACCGCGTCCACCCGGCGCGGAGGCAAAGCGCACCGATCCGGCGTTGTCCACGGCCGCGCCGTCGAGCGAGCGCCAGGAGATCAGTTCCCCCGGCCGGTCGTCGATGAACTCGGCGTCCCATGCGACCGTCGTCCCGGCCGGTCCCTTCGCCGTCCAATGGGACTGTTTCTCTCCCGTGACCTGCACGGCTTTGAGGTGATCCATGAAGCGCGGCAGGTTCTCGAAGTCATGCCAAAATTGGTAGAGTTCGTTGGGCGGTCGGTTGACCGTGATGGCCTTCTTTACATCCATGCTGTAATCCTCTCTTGGAGCCGGTGAGCCCGAGGCGCTCACGTAGGGCGTCTAGTAGTGTGGCGCGGGTGTCGACGGACAGCTGGCGCACGGGCCCGTTCACCCGCAAGGTGATCCCCAGGTCCATAAGCTGTGACCCTCCTTTATCGCTGGCCTCCAAATGGACACATACCTACGATACGCCTGGGAGGATAGATAGATATGAGAGGGGCAGTGTGTGTGGGTCATGCAGCGGTCTCGCAACGTATCAACCAACGACGATCATTTGGCACGATGCGTGCCATAAAATGGTGACGGGGCGCGCCACTTTGTCACGCTGACGTCACGTATTCACTGGGAGCGCCGGCGTCGGTCCGCTGACCGTCCAGCCGGCCGGTCGTCGTGGGCGAGCCGTTTGCCACTCACAGACGTCGTGGCGGCAACCATGGTCCGGCAGGACGGTCAGCGGACCGACGCCGGCGCTCCCAGTAGAGACGCGCGTCGTCAACGTACTGCGTTGGGCGCGTGGCCGCGATCATGCTGCATCGCCGAGAAAGCGCTCGCCACGGCTGGCGCGACGATCCCGCGGCCGGACGACCTGGATGACGGGGTGGCCTTGACCCTGAGTATCCCCGGCCTCGCGGGGCAGGTCACGTTGGAGTGGCGCGCAGCCCCTCGAAGGCGTGTGCGGCCGTGGCGATGGCCGCGTCTCCGCGGCGACCGGGAGGTCGTAGTCGTGCTGGGCGAATTGCGCGGCCACTCGGGCTAGCAGGCATGTGCTATTCCCTGGCCGTCGTCCGTCCCTTACTCTAAGGATTGGTAGCGTGTTCGCGGCCACCGGCTTTGTCGACGGTTTGTCGCGACACGTCTTAAGCCATCGGGAAGGGCGCGCTCGCGATGACGGTGAGCCACTATAGCCGATGTTGTAAAACGTGGATGTGGCCTCGCCCGCCCATCCTGTTGGAGGTTGCTCATGGCCCTCGATTTTGTCCGCACCGCGCCCGCGACCGTGACGTTGCCGCCGGGCGTCGAGCGCGCGCCGGCCCTGGCCGCGCCACCGCCGCTCCCGGCGTCGACGCCCGGCGCGGACGCGGCGTCCATCGCGCTCACGCCCCCGCCTGTCGCGTGTGTCGAGGACACCGGCCTCGAAGCGGGTTTTATCTCCGACCTGATCCTGAAGATTCTCTATTTCCAGGGTGTGATCGAGGCGCGCAAGGTCGTCGATGTCATCAAACTACCCTACCGTAACCTCGTTGATGGGCTGCTCGAAGAGCTCAAGACACGCTACTTCATTGAGGTGCAGGGGACCAACGGTCCGCACCCTGTGCTCTATAAGTACGCCTTAACCGATAAGGGCGTGCATAAAGTGCATGAGCTGCTGGGGCGGTCCAACTATGCCGGAGCCTGCCCCGTCACGCTCGAAGATTATGCCTACATGGTGAGCCGGCAGCGCGCCCGCGACGCGCACGTCACGCGCGACGTGGTCGAGCGCGCCTTCTCGACGATGGTGCTCGCGCCCACCGTACTCGAGCAATTGGGGCCGGCCATCAACTCGGGTGAGTCGATCTTCGTGTTCGGCGCTCCCGGCAACGGCAAGACGACCATCGCCGAGATCGCCACTACCTGTCTGGGCGGCGACGTGTACATCCCGCACGCCATCATCGTAGAGGGCGAGATCATCCGTATCTTTGACGAATCGGTGCATCAGGCCGTGGAGGAGACATCGCACGAGGTCGACGGACGCTGGGTGCGCTCCAAGCGCCCAACGGTCATAGCGGGTGGCGAGTTGACTCTCTCAGCGCTAGACCTGACCTATTCGCAAGAGAGCAAGACCTACGAGGCGCCGCTACAGATGAAGGCTAACTGCGGCATGTTCCTCATCGACGACTTTGGCCGACAGCAGTGCTCGCCCGCCGCGCTGCTCAACCGCTGGATCGTCCCGCTGGAGAAGCACGTCGACTACCTCAATCTGGCTACGGGCGTCAAGATCAAGGTGCCTTTCGAGGAGCTGATCGTCTTCTCCACCAACCTATCGCCCAAAGATCTGGTCGACGACGCCTTCCTGCGCCGTATGCAGTACAAGATCGAGGTGCCGTCGCCCACGGCCGAGCAATTCAAGGAGATCTTCAAGCGCGTGGCCAGGGCCAAGGGCGTCGACTATGTCGAGGAGGCTTTCGACTACCTGATGAGCGAATACTACGACAAGACGGGGCGCGACCCGCAAGCCTGCCATCCGCGCGATCTCCTGAACCAGCTCCTGAGCGCGTCCCGTTACTACGATATCCCGGCGACGTTGCGCAAGGATCTCATCGACTTCGCCTGCCGCAGCTACTTCGTGAAGTTGAGCTAGAAAACGCGCGGGTCTTATTTTTCACCCGTTATCGGCCTAACTGGTATAATTGCGTTTGCTGCCATGTCGGTGGAGTGTGAAGATGAAGACATGGCGTAGCCCTGCTGATAGACTGCTGTTGTATTAGGGGCGCATGTCCCCTGCCGGTACGTGGGAGATAAGCGTGCGAAATGTAGGCATGGATCTCGCTCAAGAGGTCGAAGAGGCCGCCGTGGAACCGAAACCGTCGTGGGCGGCCAAAGGGGCCGAAAAGATCTCTGTCGTCATGCCCTGTCTCAATGAGGAGGCCGGTATCGCGCGCTGTATCGCCTGGGCGCAGGAAGGCCTACAGCGCGCTGGCTTGCCAGGCGAGGTTATCGTGGCCGACAATGGCTCGACCGACCGCTCGGCCGAACTCGCACAGGCCGCCGGCGCCTATGTCGTGCGCCAACCGTTGCGTGGCTACGGGAACGCCTATCATAAAGGGTTCGCCGCGAGCACGGGCACATACATCGTGATGGGTGACGCCGACCAAACATACGATTTCCGTGAGATCGACCGCCTGATCGCTCCGTTGCGCAACGGCTACGACTACGTGCTGGGCTCACGCTTCAACGGCAATATCCTGCCCGGCGCGATGCCGTGGACGCACCGCTACATCGGTAACCCCGTCCTCACCTTTATGCTCAACATGCTCTTCGGACTCAAGAGTTCCGACGCGCACAGTGGGCTACGCGCCTTCACGCGCGAAGCGTACCTGCGTATGGGATTGGTCAGTCCGGGCATGGAGTTCGCCTCCGAGCTCGTGATCAAAGCGGCCGAGTCCAAGCTGCGCGTGGCTGAAGTGCCTATTACCTACTACCCGCGCGCTGGCGCGTCCAAACTCAACGCTCTGCGCGACGGCTGGCGCCACGTACGCTTTATGCTGGCGTACCGCTTCGGCCATAAGCGGCCGCCATCGGAAACCGCCGGCTTACCGTTGCGCTTCGAGCCCGACGACGACTTGGCTCTACAAAAATAGGATTATTTTTCAACAAAATAGGCCCACAAGGGGGCAAATGAAGCTATCGGCAGCGCCGATAGCTTCATTTGCCCCCTTGTGGGCCTATTTTGTTGACATTTTGCCGACGCGGCGGCCGCCTTTTTTTGTGTAGGCTATTGAAATGGGAGGCCATTTTAGAGTATCGTAGCAGAGGCGCCCTCAACCGTCCCCTTGACTGTGCCGCCTAATGGCGCCCGCGTTGTCGGCGTCTGGCGCTCTAGTGCAAGAAAGGCTCGAACGGTGACGTGTTCTTCCCGCCTGACTCTTCGCCTCGTGTTACTCGCCGCTCTCACCCTCCCCGTTTTGTCCGCTCGTGGGGCCGTGGCCGCGCCGCCGCTGGCTAAAGGGCTGACCACGTCTTCCCTTCCGCCTCTCCACATGCCGCCCGATCCACCCGACCGCGCCATCTTCACGCGCGCGGCCACGCGCTCCGGCGTGCCCACGGCGATCCTCTTAGCTCTCTCCTATGTGCAAAGCACTTGGAATAGCCATCCCGGCGTACGCAGTATCGATGGCGGTTACGGACTGATGGACCTCGTGCGGAGTACCGACCGGGATACGCTCGGGGCGGCCGCGCGACTCGCGCACGCAGCGCCGGCGCTGCTCACGCGCGACGATGCGCTCAACGTGCTGGGCGGCGCGCTGCTACTCGCCGCCGATGCCCGTAGCCTCGCGCCACGCCACGCGTTACCGTCGACGCTAGGCGGTTGGTCCGCGGCGATCGTGCTGTTCACAGGGATGCGCACGCGGTTCGCGGCGGGGGTCATGTTACGCGATGTCTACGGGACGCTGCGGCGCGGCGTGGTGGCGCATGGCCCGCATCGCACGCTGACCCTGGCGCCTGTGCCCGGCGCGTACCCCGATCCGCGCGCGCTCGCTGCCTCACGTCTAACCGCGTCATCGGGATGGGTGGTGGGCAAGGTCTATGGCGATCCCGCGTTGACGGGTCTACCCGAACGTCTGCTGCCCGCGAACCTTGGCCCCAACGGCCCCGGCTTCGCGCCGTCGTCGCCGGTTCGCTCCGGTGGAGTTAGTGGAGTTGCGGGAGCGCCCTTGCTAGATCGAGGCGCGCTCACGGTCGTGGGGTACTCGGCCGCCCAATCGGACGCGGCGACGACGAGGGCGGCTGTCGCGTCGCACGACGACGGCGTCGATTACCCTGGGGCGGTGTGGGCGCCCTCGCCCAACTATACCGCCGCTAAACGGCCGGACGACCTCAGCGTGCGCTACGTGGTTATCCACGACACGGAGGGCGGTTGCGCCGCCTCGCTCAACTGGCTGCTCAACCCAAACGCGGGCGGCAGCGCCCATTTCCTGGTCTGCCAGGACGGTACGGTCTACCAACTGGTGCGCGTCCACGATATTGCCTGGCACGCCGGCAACTGGTACGTCAACCAGCACTCTATCGGCATCGAGCACGAGGGCTACCGCGACTCCGGCGGCTACACTCTGGCGCAGTACACTGCGTCGGCGGCTATCGTGCGTGCGGTCGTCAGGATGGCGGGCGTGGCGATCATGACGGACCGCAACAGCATTTTCGGTCACGAGAATGTGCCCCATGCCACGCACACCGACCCCGGTCCGCTGTGGGATTGGCGCTACTACATGAGTTTGGTCCGTGAGGGGGCACCGCTTGACGACGGCGACGCCAAGATAGCCGCGATCGCGCGGGGACAGGTTACGTTGTACGCGTGCCCCTCGACATCGTGCCAGGCGATGGGTACGGCGAACTGGGGCGAACAATTCGCCGTGATCAGCGCGTCGCGTGGGTGGGACGAGGTGTACTACAATGGCGCGGCGGTGTGGGTCGCCGCCGGCGCCGTTGTCTCAGGAATGGGGACGCGCCTGGAGGTGACGGCGTCGCCCCTCAACGTGCGCGAAGAGCCGAGCACGGGCGGCGCGATCGTCGGGACGATTCCACACGGGCAGGTCTACGTATCCCGCGTGCGCGACACCGCGCTCGATAAGACCGGCTGGTGGCTCATTCCTTTCAACCATCGCTATGGCTTTATCAGCAGCAGCTATGTCGTGTCTGTCGGCGGCGTCCTGCCAACACCTGTCGCGACCGTCCCGCCCATCCCCACCATTACCCCGTCGCCCACGGTCAGCCCCACGCCGGCAGGCTCCTCCGCGACTCCGACTTCGACATCGACGCCCTCCGGCACACTGTCGCCCACGCCGACGGCGGCGCTTACGACCTTGATGACGGCAACGGCGCTCGCCACGACAACATTGACTGTGTCGCCCATCACCCTGACGCCGGTGACGACAACGGCGCCGCTGACGGCCACACCGTCCGCGACGTCGACGGTCACGTCGGCGGTATGGCCGCCAGTGACGACCGCCATCACCGCCGCGTCGACCTTAACGGCGACCAGCGCGGTCACTTCTTCAGTGTCGCCGACGACGACCGCGACCATGACCACGACGCCCAGCGCGACGGCGACGCCGTCGCCAACTATGACCGTCACACCTACGGCGACGCCGTCGCCATCGCCATCGCCCCGTCCAACCGCGACGCGCGCGGCGCGAAGACAGACGAACCGTCGTGGCGCCGTACGCGTATCAGGCGCCGCGGCGGCCCTTGTCGTGGCCCCGGCCGCGATGCGTCTCCACGCGGGAACAGGACTCGTGCTACGCGTGCATACGTCGGCCGCCCGCGCGACGGTCGGGTACCGGCTTGGCTTTCCAGGAGGATTGACGGTGCGCGCGACGGGCCGCACCGACGCGCATGGTAACAGCGCGCGGAGGTTCACGCTGCCCGGCTCACGGTGGCTACGTACGGCGCTCGCCCGTCTTGCCGCGGCGCGACGGCCCGCGCGGGGTAAGCTGTCGCCGGCGCCGCGCTGGCTCGATGCGCATTACATCGTCACAACGACATGGCGTCGGCATATAATAGTGCGCAGTGGGTCGTTTCGTATCGTGATGTGAGTCGGGAGTCGGGAGTCGGGAGTCAACTCCGCCACATCCGCATAGTCGGCGTTGGGCTTCCGCCAACCGTGCTACCATCGACCATCGACCATCGACCATCGACCATCGACTAAAGGAGGGGAGTATGCGGATTCGTCGTGGACTGGCGCGTATGGTTATGGCGGCGGGTGCGGCCGCTCTGCTGATAGGGATGGGGCCAGGCACAGGCATGGCTGAGGCGATGCGTCCGGGGGCCGTGGCGGCGACAGGTTCCGTGCCTGCCATGAGCCAACGCCACACCGGTGGTCATCGACATACGGTCAAGCCCGCGCGGCCGGACGCCGCGCAAGCGGCCGGCGACGCCCGTGCGGAGGCGCTCATGGTTGACAAGCTGACGCGCCAGCCGGTGCGGCCGGTCTACACGTTCTATACCATCCGGTCGGGCGATACCGTTGAAGGGATCGCCAAGCGCTTCCACGACGTGTCATGGCTGCTGCGTCGGCGCAACGGCGGCCTGTGGACCATGGCGCCTGGACAGCAGATTCGCGTGCTACAATGGCCGTTCGGTACCCCTTACTTCGCTATCCGCCCGTCCATGACCGATCACCCGCGGTTCTATACTGTGCGGTCCGGCGACACCCTCTCGGCTATCGCCGGTCTCCTGGGGACGGACACGTACACGCTGAGCGCCCAGAATGGTCTGGGCGACGGCAGTCTCATCTACGCGGGGCAGCGGCTGGTATTACACCGCTACACGACGCGGCTGCGGCGCGTGCTCGTGCCCGGTGTCCCCGCCGCGCGTCTGCACACAGGTTTATTGCTGACCGACATGGCCAATCTCTCGGGCATAGACGCGGCGCTGGTCAAGGGCTTGGCGTGGCGTTATCTTCCCTACCCCCCGGATGTCAAAATGTTGGGGCGACAGCCCCAACGCTCGCAACCCGAACACATTATCTTCCCTGAGCCCCATGTGTCAAAATATCGAGCAGCATGTGGAGGACGGATGTGGAAACAAGCCGCATGATGAAACGTACGGGTATAGCCGTGGCGACGGGGATGTCTATGCTATTGGGCACCAGTTTACCCAACGGTCAAGTGGCCGCGCATACATTGGCGAGCACGGGGTCAGGATCTACGGCTCACCACACAGCACAACATGCACGATCCAAGACGACGTCGGTCATCGATGCGCACATCGAGGCGGTGATGGTCCAGCGCCTGACGCACCAGGCTGCGCGACCAATCTACACCTTCTACACCGTCCGCTCGGGGGATACGGTCGCCTCAATCGCAGAGCGCTTCCACGATGTCGCGTGGCTGATCCGGCGCCGCAATGGCGGCCTGTGGACGATGGCTCCCGGTCAGCAGATTCGCGTCTGGCAGTGGCCGTTCGGCACCCCCTATTACGCTCTCCGCACCATCACGACCGACAAGCCACAGTTCTATGTCGTGCGCTCGGGCGATACGGTCGGCGGTATCGCGGGTAAGCTCAACACGACGGTCAGCATACTCGCCGACGAGAATGGACTGGGCGACGCCAGTCTGATCTACGCCGGGCAAACCCTTGTGTTGCACCACTATACCGTGCATCAGCGACGAACCTTGGTGCCAGGCGTGCCGGCCTCTCGCTTGCACGCAGGTTTGTTGCTAACCGACGTGGCCAACCTTGTGGGAAGTGATGCCGCCCTTGTGCGTGGTTTGAGTTGGCATGAAAGTCAATGGCAATCCGTGCGCGGGAGCAGCGGCGAGATTGGTATGATGCAGATTATGCCCTACATGGCCGACTGGGTGCAGCGCACGCTCATCGGCTACAAACTCGACCCCAAGGTCCCGGTCAATGGTGTGTTGGAAGGGACACTGCTGTTGCAGTACTACCTGGATATGACACACGGCGACGTCCATCGCAGCCTCGCCCTCTACCACTCTGGCAACACATGGGCTAATCCGCGCAACGGCGTCTACATACGCGCGTGCCTCGCACTGCGGGACTATTTCTATCACCACCCGAGGGTCGGTTGGTAAAAAGTCTCCTGCCAGAAGGGGGCATTGAGTACCAAATTAGCACTCCGCGACGTAGTGAATGTATAACTTAGATGGAAGCGGGCAAACCTGAGCCGAATAAAAAGGCTAATCCACAACTAAGTACTCCCTGCTCACGTTGTCCGTCATTGCTAAGGACTACCAACGCCAACGGCACGTTCGTGCCTAACTCAAGGAGCCAGTATTAGTGGGCGACATGCAAATTGATCGGGATATGACCGATATACCGCTGGAAGGGGACAACATCCCCGCCGAGTCAACGATACCGCTGGAAGGGGACAACATCCCCGCCGAGTCAACGATACCGCTGGAAGGGGACAACATCCCCGCCGAGTCAACGATACCGCTGGAAGTTGTATCGCGGCTCATGATGTCACTGCGCCATCATCTTAGGGGAGCGGTTACGCTCTTTGCCGCAATCCTCCAATGGGTTCCTCAACCTGTTCATACCGCCAACAGTCCATCGCTTCCACCCGATCGATTGACTGGGCAAACGGTAGAGCATCATGTTGATACCTCTAGGCAGGCTGATCAGCCGACCATTTTACCAGTGGTGCGTGATAGTAATAGCGACATGCCTATTCCGCGTCCGTTGGTCCACATTGAACGTCAGAACGAGGTTGGGCATCACTATCCCGAATCCGAATATCACGATCATATTCCGGAACGAAGCGAGGATGGAGAGGTTACACGGCTCGAACCTCGTGTGGGTCGCCCCCACGAGTTAGACCCCCCAATCAGAGTTATCGTTAGCCCAAGAGATACTTCGTCTCGCATTGACTTTTCGCCTTTATCGCCCTTCCCACCTTTTTGTCGGGAGCTAGCCAACGTTGATCTCCTAGTTTATATTGATGGCACGGTTTATCCGGGGCGCATTCTGCGATATGGCAGGTATGATCCGACAAGGATTACCATACAAGACATAATCAATTGCCTTCGAGAGGAGCGCTATCCCGTTTTTGCGCGCGAGGACGATGATTTGGATGACCGTACGATACAGGAACAGGTCACCACAGCGACAGTCGGTTTGGGAGTTAGCAGTGCCAGGAGTGATATCAACAAGGCGCGGAGTCAATTTAGGCTCGATCCATTGCAGCGGTTTGAGCAAAATGGTGCCCTCTATTTCCCTGAGCAACCATCCTTTGGCTACTCCGAACTTGGGGCACTAATTTGGACTACCAGCACTCCGTGTGACAAGTGGATGACGATGCCGAGTGATATACGCAGACACGCCTTAGCCGCAGGAATGCGATTGGTAACTGGAGGAGAAAAAGATTTCCAATCTTCCGTTTGCTGTTGCCTCACTAAGTCGGCATCGGAAAGCACGCCATCCGAAGTACAAGAGGCGGCACGCTTAGCCGAACGGCTCGTCGACTTCGCTATTGAGACGAATGACTTAGATTTACTTGAACAATGCTTGCCTAGTCTTTCCGGTTTTATGCGAAGCACTATGTTATCGCCGGATACGGTGGTAAAAATTGGCACAACCATACGCAAAATCGTGCGATATGCTCGCCGCACTCGCCCCTCTTTGAGTGACCGATACTATCAGCTAATTGAGGCGTGTGTTGATCCTCTAGAGGATGCTATTAGTGCTAGTACTGACTTGAGCATACTCCGAACAGCAACTGCAGGCTTGAAGGAAGCGGGGAAAGGCATAATCGACGCCTTAGCGTTGTTGCATTCTATTGAAGTACTTCCTCCCGAGGACACTCAACGATCTTTCAGGGAAAATCAGCGATTGCAGCATATTGTAGATACGTTGAACGAGAGGGGGCAACATTTTTCCAACGGCACGACATACGCCGAGATCATGCGAAGAGTAGCCTGCATATTGATAAAGTATAGAGAGGAGCGCGCGGGAGCAAATGACCGTTTTGGGCTATCATCGCAGTCTAAGCAGGTCACGAGAAGTCTGGCAGGGTCTGTTGAGCGTGATTCTGGCGTAAAAGTGTGCCGAACTTATGGTCATGTGCTTAGGATACGATTGATCGCCTTAGCCTGTATCACATCTGTCGCGATCATATATGTCGCGCATGTCTACAGCAAGGATCGCCGATCAAATGGTGCTCGCTTGGCACGAGTAGGATGGAAGAGACATCCGCCGAGGCTATGAAGCTTTCCATTACACTTTCGCACCTCTAGTTCTCACGTAAAGAGTTTGACAGAAAAAATGTAATCAAGGGATTCAACGGACGTCGGCGTGGATAAATCAGTTGCTTGCGTCACTCCGATACGCCGTCACGCCGTTCCCACTCGTGTGCTTTACGCTTGGCAGGCTCGCGATTATGGGCGATGTAGATCTCGAGACTGCGCAGTGACGCATGGCCAAAGAATTTCTTGAACTCAACTTCCGTATACCCGTGGGCCGCTCGTGTCGTGATGGCCGTGTGGCGTAGTTGGTGGAGGTCCCAGCCCGGCGAGTACGCCTTCCACAACGTGTCGGCCTGTCGATAGGACAGTCGCGCGTAGCCATCGGCCGTCACATCAGCACGGCGTGGGGCGCGTGCGGGCCGATACGTGATGCAAAGCGCTCCAACGGATGGTTCACCGCGCGCCTTGAGGTAATCATCGAGGTACCGTGCCACACGCCTGCTGAAGAACATCTCGCGCGTTTTGCCGCCCTTGCCCTGATGCGGACGCATCGCTCGGCCCAGTCGATGTCCTCAATGTTGACCGTAAGGGCCTCGCGGCACCGCAGGCCGCTGTCGTACACGAACCAGGAGAGGGCTCGGTCGCGCACGTCGCGGATGCCGTACAGCACGGCCTCGACGTTCTTCGCGTCGAGCGCCCGTGGGCTACTCCGTGGCTGGTCGCGACGCTCCATCTCGACAAGGGGGTCGTCGTCGAGCCAATTCTGCGCCAGACACCAGCGGACGAGACTCCGCAGGGCGGTATACCGCCGGTTGTACGTTGTGGCGGATAGGTGCTCTTGCCTGTCTATGAAGTGGGCAGCCGCATCGTGTGTGAGGGCTCGGACTGGTTGATCCCCGATGCGGGCGAGGAGTGGGCGTAGATCTTGGGCGTAGCTCTCCCGCGTCCGCGCCGCGAAACACGATCGGTTCACGAACCTCTCGACGGCGATCCTCAATGTCGGTGCGAGGGAAATGGGCTGGACAGCGTCAGGCATAATTGCTCCTTATCGCACATAGTGCGTATTTTACAAACGCGGATGATGGGCGAGGCGATCCCTTCATAAGGGTGGGTGGAGCGCCCGAGGCCGGCGGTAGCGCACCTATTATGCAATTAGGTGCGCTACCGCCGGCCTCGGGCGCTCCACTCCCTTGGGTGCGGGTAGGGTGAGGCCGAGGTGCGCCACGAGACCATGGAGACGCTCATCCGAACTCCTCAGCAGGTCGTGGATAAGATCGCCGCCCGTCGTCATCAGCGAGACGATGTGCACGTAGTGGGCATAGGTGGTCTTGATGTTTTCATGGCCCAGGTACTCCTTGAGCACGATCTCGAGCGCGGCGTTATCGTAGAACTGGCCGACCCAATTGTGCTCCTTTTGATAGGCGTAGACCAGCGATGTCGCCCAGGCGTGGCGCAGCATGTACGGGTAGAAATCAGGGAGCCGGTCGGATGGGAAGTCCGGGTGGTCGGCGACGCGGCCAAAGTGGTCGTAGAGCATCCTGTACGTGACGAGATCGCCGTCCTCGCTGAGGAAGAGGATACCGTTCGAGGGATAGTCCCCATGCTTCTCTTTGTATCGCCGGGCTCTTCGGTTGCGCTGGGGCATCCAGTCCTTGCACAGCAGGACCCAGAGTTCGGTGGGGAACCCGATCGTTCGTACCTTGCCTCCCTTCGAGATGAAGGTGAAGGGGATCTTGCGGTAATGCCCTTCCCCCTTTTCTTCGTTATCCCATACCCATAAGGCCTCGATCTCCTGGGGTTCCAGCGGGTGTAGGTGTGCGTTTGGACCCTCACCGCGAAATGGTAGTTGTGGGAGGTCTATTCCGGGGCGTAAGGCGGTGAAGCGCAGGACAAGCGCGATCCAGAAGTAGACCGGGTCGTCGTCGCGCAGCACGCGGCAGGCGAAGGCAAAGGTCTTGTCGTCGATGAACTTAGCTATCTCACGCATCAATTCATTCGCTATCTGACTCGTCGGCTGATCCCTGCGGTCGTTGTGACGCGCGGGGTAATCGCGCTTGCGGCTAGTGTGATAGATTGCGCCACGCAGATGACCGTCCTCCTGCGCGTGGGTCACGAATTGCGCGGTCAAGGCGACCTTGTGGATGTATCCGTGAGCGCGCGCCCACACATAGAACTCCTCGACGCGCGCTTTGATGTAATCGATCGATGCATCGGATGGAGGGCTCTTCGCGCTGCCGGACGATGTACGCAGATAGGTCTCGAACGCATCCATGTGCTGACCCGTCGCGAATTGCCATCGCTCGGCGCCGTGCCCATTATCGTCGAGCCATTGGAGGTAGCGGCTTAGGGCTTGGGTGTAGACGCGCAGCGTTTCGTCGGAGCGTGACCTTCTCTGCGCGACGTCCATTGCCCAGAGACATGGGGCTTCGATCACGCGTAGGTCGTCCGTCAGATACATGGGCACGACGCGCCCGACGGCGTCCTCATTGAGCAATCCCTCTCCGTCAATGTATCTCATCGTCTCCTACCATCCTCTCTTCTTCATCCTAGTTCACCCTATCTATCGTTCAGCGTCTCGGTGAGCATGGTCGTAAAGCCAACCTGCCGCTGTGTTGCGCGGGCGGGCGCGCGGACCACCGTGCTCGCCACGTCTTTGTCCCCGACGAACACGACCTGCCGTACGCCGCGCGTCAACGCCGTGTAGAGCAGGCTCTGGTCGAGCAGGCGGTTGGGGAAGACGGGGATGATGACGCGCTCGAATTCCGAGCCCTGGGCTTTGTGCACCGTGATGGCATACGCGGTCGCCAGGTCGTCGAGATCGTCCAACGTGAGCTTGTGCCGCGCCCCCTCGAAATCGACGACGCAGCGATAGGTGTCGTCGATCGGCAGAGCCTCGACCACGCGACCGAGCGTCCCATTCGTGAGATCGCGCACGTAGTCGTTGCGCGTCCACATGACCCGGTCGTGCCGCCTGACTCCGGTCATGATCGTCCGACCCCCGCCGTCCCGGTAACAGACGGGCGCATCATCCGTGCGATAGCGTTCCTGTGCCAGGCTGTTGAGCACGTCCGTCCCGACACCTGTTGCGATGGTCGGGCAGAGCATCCGCACGTCCGCCGTATCCCCGCCCAGATCCTCGTAGACATCGATGACGCGCGCGGCCATGTCGGCGACGTGGCCAGTGGGGCAGCGTAAAAAACTCACGCCCTCTCGTGGGCCTGCGTATGGGGGTAACGCGGGCCATTGGTGCGCGCGGACGGCCGCCGCGACGGACGGGATACCGGTGTCCGCCCTCTGACGTTGCACGGTGGTCAGCCGGGCCGTGGTGTCGCGCAGGCCGTCCGCCGTCACGAGCGCGTGGAAGACCAGGCCGGGACCGATCGGTGGTAGTTGCACCGCGTCACCGATCAGTATCAGGCGCGCGCCCTCGGGAATCGTGCGCATAACGGCATGCATCGTCAGGACGTCCACCATACTCGCTTCGTCGATGACGATGCAGTGCCGGTCGGTGATGAGTCCCTCGCTCGCCCCGAATCGGGAGAGGAAACGCGCGATGGTCATCGCCTCGCGGCCCGTACTCTCCCGCAGACGCCGCGCGGCGCGCCCGGCCAGGGCCATCTGGATGACCGCGACACCGCGCCCCTCCAGGATGTCGCAGACGACGCGCAGCACCGTCGTCTTTCCCACGCCCGCCCCGCCGGTCAGGATCCCGAGTCGCTCGTTGACGACGAGCCGCACCGCCGCCCGTTGTTCGCTATTCAGATCATGGCCGTTGACCAGACGGAATCGTCCGGCCGCGGCCCGGATGGCATCCTCGTCCACCGTTGGCACGCCCGCGCCGCGCAGCGCGGCGAACCGCTCCGCCAGGTATTGCTCCATGAGATACACGCCGGTCGGGTGATAATGGTCCGCGCTCTTGACGTACGCCCCGTTCGTGACACCCGAGGCGATGGCGCGCGCGGCCAGCGCGCGTGCATCCGCCGTGGCCACGCGGGCCTCCGAGCCGCGCAGCCCCCGTGGTGATAAGAGGGCCACCAGCCGATCCTCGACCTGAGCATCCGTCGCGGCGGTGTGTTTGCGCGCGAGATGGCGGTACAAAGCCTCCTCGAGCGCCCCTGACAGACGCCGCGGATCGTCGCTCGGCATGTCGAAAGACACGCGTGCGATCTCGTCGACGCGCGACCAGTCCGCCTCGAAGGCGATCAGTCGATAGGGGTCGTCCTCGATCTTCCGGCGCGTTTCGGCGCCGTAATACGCGACGACCTTCCGGCCGATAGCACGTGGGATTTTGAGGCAGTCCAGCCAGCGCACAACCGTACCCTGGTCCCACGTCCGCCACTGTTCCGCCAGGTTCTCGGCCACTTCTCGCGAGAGGACATGCCCGAGGGACTCCACGTCGCCCGCATCGAGAACGCGGTACAGACCATCGCCGAAGGCATCCCAGAGTTTACGGGCCTTGACATATCCGATACCGGAGAAGTCGGGATGATCCGCCAGGGACGCAACGATGTTCTCGCCCGAGGGCCGGGCCAGGGTTGCCACGTCGGCGACCAGTTGTTCCTCCTCGCGCCGATACCCGTTGACCTCATACGCGTACGACCGTAGCGTGCCGGAGACATGCCACAACTCCCCTTTTCGCACATCTCCGTCGCCGATCACGTCGTACGCCGCCACCACCACCAGGGGGCGGCCGTTCGCTCGCGTGTCCCCTTCATCATCGAGGATCGGCCCCGCGAAGATGCAGCCACCGCCCGTACCGCGCGACCGCACGGAGGTCACCCTGACGGTCGCCGAGATTCGGTTTGTCGCCCTATGCGTGTGCGTATTTGTAATCATGATCACGGTCGTAATAGCCTCCCGGTCTCGTGGATGTAGCGCTCCCAGAGTCCGTGGCGACGCAGGCCGTCCTGCAGTTCGTCCACCTTGGCGCGGAGGGTCGCCTTCTCGGTCTCTAGTTGTTGCACGCGCTCCGTGAGCTCGCTCACCTTCCTGTTCATGACCCCCAGAGCCCTCGCATCGGGCGCGACGCTCGCGCCGACGGATGCATCAGGCGGCGATGGGAGGATGTGGTCGTCGCGGAGTTCGGTCTCAAGACCAGCCAGTATGCGCTCGACCTCGGGGTTTTGCTGGAAGACGGAGCGTGCGAAGTTGCACTCTTTGGCGACTTCGGAGCGGTTGAGTTTATGCCCCCTGATATAGTCGCGCCAATCATCGTTGGTCACGCGTTCAACAATCCAGGCATTCAATTTCTTGACGTTCTGTTCCCCCGATTGTTGCCCGTTCGACGTGGATGTCATGCTCCGCTCTCCTCAATTCGTGGCGTTTCGCCGACGTTGGACGGTATCTCCCCGGTGGTGCGGATGTGCGCGGCGATGGCGGCGAGCGATTCCACCCGTTCCCGGAGGCATGCGAGGGTCCCCTCCGCGGCGGATAGGAGGTTCTCGCCCTCCCGCAGGCGTCGTCGCCATTCTTCGTCCCGATCCGGACGTCCTGCGTCGTCGGGATCTCCCGTCGACCTGGACGGGCCTTCACGGCCGGGCGTCTGGTCATCGGTCATCGGTTCCCACCTCCATGCACGATCTCGATAGCGTCGAAACTCTCCTCGAGTTTCACCTCCTCGAATGCATCGGCAATGGCTCGAATGAGCGCGTTGGGGACCGCCATCTGGGTTCTGACCCGTACGTCGTCATCGTTGCGTGCGAGGCATACGTGGACCGGCGTGAAGACCCGCGCACAGACGATGCGGCAATCTCGCTTGTGGTGGCGGATACGTCGGATGAGTTCCCGGCGCGACGCATGCGTGTGGTGCGGGCCGTCGATGTAGAGGACGGGGCTGTCCGAGGCCGGGGTATGTTTCTGAATCCAGGCCGATTTCCCGGCGGCGAAATTGCCGCAGGTGATGTAGACCACCGACGGCCAACGTGTCCGGTTTGCCGTGAGGAAACGCGAGTCTACCAGGTCGGCGGTCTCCAGGGCGATGTCCTCCAGCAGATCCGCGGTCAGGCTCCCGCGGTCCCTGCCCTCACCCACGTTGATCAGCGGCTTGCGCGTCTGGAGTTGCCTGACGCCCTCCGTATCCTGACCCTGGTGCAGGCGTGCGATCTCGTCCTTTCCCTGTGTGACTTTGCGCTTGAGATCCTCGACCGTCTGCATCAATTCGTCCTCCTTGTTCGCGGGGGAGATCTGGTGATAGAGAGCCAGGTACATGTAGTGCTGCACTTCCGAGATGAGGGTTGAGGAGGCCATGTTGAGCAGGTCGTCGAGCTTGGTGACCTGCTCCCCGTACGTCCTGATGCGCTCTTCCAGCCGATCGAGTACGCTCTCCTCCACTCTCCGGATCCGCGCGATAGGCATTAATTGATCGACCTCCAGGATGGTTGTCCCTTTGTCGATCGCATCACCCAGGCGGCGCCAATCCATGTGGGCTTGCGGGTTGAAGATTTGGCGCTTGAGACCGGCCGCCTGCGCGACGGTCGCACGCTTGATAGTTGCGGCGCCAACACCGCTCATAAGGAGAGCCGCGTACGCCTCGCACGCGGCGCGGAATTTTTCCTCATGCGACCCACTAGCCATGTCTCTCAATCCTCTTCACCATGTCCGCCGCCGTCCCTGCCCCGCCCGCAGCGACAGTGGCTGTAACAGACGTCTCGCCGCGCACCTCGGCCAACCGCTTCTTGCAGAGACCGATAATCCGCAGTGAGAGGCGCCGCTGGCGCGTGCTGCACTTTGGCCGATCGGTCATAGATGCGTGGAAGCGGATATCATTCTCCAGACGGAGGATTGTTGTCTCCGTGAAGACCGCGAACGGGCATTCCATTGGGTCGCAGTTCTCCAGGTCGGGATAGAAACGTCGGTGCGCCGGCGCGTTGGGGCGATCACAGGGGGCGCGCTGCGTCAATCCCGGCGTCTTGGTGCAGATGACGCCGTACGGCGTGCGGTGAAGCAGCGCGACGCCCCCCGTGGCGAGTGATGCGATGTACTGGTCAATCGTCTCGTCGTCAGCTTTGAGCAAACCCGGGAAGAGAGCGGATTGCGGGAGAGTTGCCGCGATGCGCAGGCCCGCTTTCCCGCCGATCTGTCCCGTGTCGCACGCCTCAAGGATCTCGTTGAAGAGGGCGCGATGCTCCTGCATCAGCAACTCCTGGACATCCTTTTCCAACCCAGGGATGCTCGTGATGTATAGCCACGTCATGCGCAGGCTCTTGTGGGAGAAGAGGTGCTTGAGCAGGTTCAAATGGCGCGGGTCCCGATAAATGATGAATAGTGCGATTGTCTTGCGGAATTGGTGAGGATGGATGACGGGCGTGATCCCCAGTCGCCGGCAATAGCGTGTCACGCTATGATAAACCAGGCGGCAGGTAGTGCGTCCGATGCGCCCGTTAGCCTGATTGACGAGCGCGGTGAAGATGTACGGCGTCTCGGTGAGCTGTCTTGCGGGAGCGCTGAGCCTGGTAAGCATCTCTATGGCGTGAAATGCGATCTCGGGGATAGGAATCGACTTCACCTCGCCCTGTGACGCTTCCGACGTTTTCCACACCGTCACATGCAGCCGATATTCTCCCTGGCCGATGATCTCGGCGCAGCCTGCCTCCAGGAATGCGGCCTCGCTACCGCGCATCCCCGTGACGGCCAGGATGATGACCATGCACGCATCGCGCAGCCTGTTGATCAGGCCGATGATGTGGCGTCGGAGTTTGAGGCGATCGATGTCACCGGATTGTCCGTCAACGAACTGATCCACATTCCACAGCGGCGACGGGTAGGCCCTCAGGGACGTGATCGCCCTCTCGTACGCCCTGGCGCGCCCCGACGCGAGCCAACCAGCGCCACTCTCGTCGCCCGTCGCCCCCAGAATGGGTACGAACGACTCATAGGCATAAATAATGTCGTCGCCGTTGGTCTCGATGTGCCGGCGCGCGTCCAATACGAGCAGGGACAGCGTGTCCAACGGGATTGGTTTAAAAGGCTGCGTCGAGGCTGTCTCGGCCTCGCGCCACCGGCGCAGCGTTTCATCGTCGATCGGTTGGTAGAGGAGTTGGAGATCGACCGGAAGCATGTCGTGCGCTGACAGGGCGTACCAGAACCTGAGGAGGTGCGCGACCGTGCTCCTATACTTAAGTGACACTATATGGTTATCTACAAATGTCGCGATATCGGCGCGGTCCAGGTCGTTGATGGAGCGATAACTCTTGTTGCCGTGTACGTCGGCATACAGGTTGTGTCGCTCGAAGAGCCGGGCGAGGTGCTTGGCCGCCGCGATGTGGGTATTCAGGGTATTGTATGACCGGGTGTGGCCCATCACGCTGTTGTGCGGCAACAGATAATAAACGATCGCTTTGAGGAGGCGGAGGCGCAGCGCATTCTCCGGCAGCAACAGGCTAGGGACGGCGTGGGTGCTCCATGAGGAACTCGTGTAGAGTGGACTTCCCATGCCCCGGCAGTCCCAGCGGTGATCGTCGAATAGGCTCAACTTGGTGACCCTCAGGTCGCCCCATTGCTCCATCGGGATGCGGGCGAGGTTGGTCGTGACCCGCGGGTCGACCGGCACATCGACGGCGGCCTCATCGGCCGTCATGACCGGCGACACAGCCGCGGTCAGGGTCCACTCGTCGGCGCATGACGGGTCCCCCTCGGCGAACGAGTCGGCTGCAAGCCGCATCGTGATATCCTCAAAGGGTTCATGGGGTGCAGGCCCCTGTCCGCGGTTCGTGTGATCCGTCGCCGGATCGATCATGTCCGTCATCCTTATCATCTCCATATCCGCATAAGTGTCGGCAGCACGACATCGCCGGCGCGGGCCGCGCGCCATGCCGCGTCTACCTGTTCCTTACACAGCGGCCCTTTTTTCTCCCACCGCGCGAGAATCTCCCTCCACGCGGCTATTTCGTCCTCGTACGCGCCGGCCCAGTCCACATTAGTGAGGCCCGTCGGCCCTGAAAAGGACTCGATGTCGAGGATGCGGCGCGCGATGTAAGGCAACGAGTCGGCGAAGATGACCGCTTGCTTGCACAGACAGCATCTATTGAAGGCGCCGCACTTCTTGCCCGTGCGTACGGCCTCCTCATGACCGGGCCAGGTGGGGGCGCGGGCATTCTTACAAGCGGCGATGTAGGTGTCGCCGTCGTCCGAGATGATATGGATGACCTCTTCCCGTGTGACGCCGAGCGCGGACGCCTGACGGTCAATGGCTTTGTCCCTTGCCCCTTCGTCGTCGTGTGTGGCCGCGAGGATGTTCTCGCGGAGCTTTTCATACGTGATCGAGCGCGCTACGACAGAGTCGTGGCTTGTTAGATCATCCGCCCACTCTACTAGGACGGGAAAGAGCGCTCTGTTTTTCGCGTCCACCGTCGCGGTGTCGGACAGGTAACTGGTATCGGTCGTTTCTTCGCTCGCGTGATCCATATCCCGTTGGATGTCCGGCACGTCCTTCCCTTGTATAAATCGCAGGGTGGCATACGTGCTGCGCACGCGCCGGGTGTTGATAGTGTCCTCCACACCCTTTGCCCCCTGGATGCCTTCGATTCCGTGGCGCTTGAGGAAGACCGTTGACGCGGCGACGAGGGTGTTGTGGTTATCTATAAAGGCGCCGATGAGACGACCGGTGCGGCTCCACCACGTGGGGTCTAGCACAAACTGCCAGAGCGTGCCGGGGATGTAGTACGGGGTGTCGCGGTAGCCCGCGATTTTCTCGGCGATGTATGTGAGCATCGCAAACGCGCCGAAGGGGTCGTCTTTGAAGCATCGGTGAAGCACGAGCGACGGTTTTTTCTTCATGCCGACTCGACGTTTGATGGATGTAATGAGCGCGGTGGCCTGCGGGTCGATGATGTCGGGGGCGATGGCAGGCGTCAAATCCTCGAAATCGCTGGATATGTGGCGCACGATGTCCGTCAGATCGGCGGGCAGGGCCAGGAGCGACTCGGCATTCCAGCCGGTCTGCAGTTGCAAAAAAAGGAAGAAAGGGTATAAGGTCGCCGATGTGAAATGTCTGTAACTGAAATAGGCGCTGATGCCCGTTTCGATGCCATGGCCTGCCTTCGAGCCGCGAAGCGCCGCCGCCAGTTTCGCCTCGACATCGCCCTGATGGCCGGCGATGCCCTGTCGCTCGGAGTTTTTGTAGAAATTGATAGCGTCGGCAAGGGGCATGTGGAAGGGGTATTCCGGGAAATGAGCGGCTAGAGTCGCCGTCGCTAGATCCAGGTTCCTCACCCGATCCTCGGCGGTCCCGCGCTCCCACGCGACACGCGGCCCGAACGGATTGGTCCCTCGCGCGGCCCGTGTGTCGCCCTCGGCGCGATACAATGCCAGGAGATCGTCGACGGACAGGCCTTGCCCAGCGCAGAAATCCTTTAACCACCGCAACTCTTTTACCGAGCGAGTCCTGCCTCGCCGCATACTGGGGGATGCGAACGTCAACCACCACATCACGTTGTCGAGCGTGAGGTCGTCGGCGCGGAGGCGCTCGCCGTGGGCGACGAGATCGTCGTAATGGTCGTGGGCTGCCATGACCGCCCGGATGTCTTCCACACAACACGTGACGAGTTTTTGGAAGACATCGAGCGAATATGCTTCCGTCACCCGTGTCTGAGGCGTGGGCCACATGGGCCACGGTTTCTTTTCTCCGATGCTTTCATGGAAGGGATATTTGTCCTGGAGCGCATGCACGGCTCGCCGGATGGTGGCGTACTGCTCCGTATTGGTCGAACGACCTGGATATGTCGCCACGAGATAACTGCGAAAGGATGTGCATACGTCCAGGCTGAGGTCTGCCACGGTGCGGACGGTAGATACCGTCACCCAATCTGGGGCGTTGAGGAACTCCACCAAGGACTCGATACCTGCATAAGCGTTCCAGGCCGTTGCGATGCTGGTCCTTGTCAGGCGCAATTCGGTGCCCAGAATCAAGTGCCGCATCAGCGTTTCGTGATGTGGGTAGCGCGTCACCAACGGGCCGAAATCTTTGGTGTACGTTGTCGCCTTGCTCCGTCCGGGGCGGTACACCGGGACCTGAACAAGTAGATCGCGGTAAGGGATGGCATTGGCCTGCCCTGTGGAGGCTGCGGGATCGTCGGCGTTGACGTCGGTCAACGGGATCTGGATGATCGCTGGATGCCCTTTCGCTGCTCCTTTTGTGGACCGCTGAGGTCCTGTTCGCGATAATTTCTTCGCCATGACATGTCCTCCTATCAACGTGCGCCCTCGACGATTCTTTGTCGTCGCCGGCAGGGGTCAGTCATCTCGGCGTTGATCGAGGGCCTCGAATGAATTGTCGACCGATTGGACAGAGGGGATCCCGCACCTTTTACGCGGCGACCTACAGCTTTCTTCTTCGTAAACAGCGACGTTTTTGTCATTGGCGCACCTCCGTAAAATGCGGTAATGGTCGAGACTGGCTATCCGCCACATCGGCCTGCCGCTTTATCTCAGCCGTTGTTCTGTTCGACAACCTGATGCACCGTATTGGCGCCCGGCTGTTGGCGCCCGGCTGTTGGCACAGCGCGATGGATGCCGCGGGCGAGATCCGTGTTCTTGCAACGTCGCACCACACCGTTAACGATGGTCTCTCTACCAGTAAGTATCGGACATAATGTAAATAGCGTAGTTTAAAATCGGACTAATAAAGCTACGATTCTTGTTCAAAAAGAGTGCAGGCGCGATACAAAATTGGTGACAGCTCTCTCGATGACATCTCGCGGTGTGCGCTATGTGGGTGTTCACAACCTCTCTCTCACCATGGATGCCGTCTAGATTAAGGAGGTGACGCTCCACAGGGGATGGGTGTGTGCCCGCGTTACAGATAACTTTCATTTTTGGTACAGAATGCTCCCAGATCGACCACAGTCGCGTCACAGCCTCGCCACGATGGGAGGCATAAGAGTGATGCACGCCCACGGTAGGGAAAGACAGAGATAGACCCCCGCCGTCCCCGGCTAGTGCATCCCGATGAACGCGCCAAGACGTGTCAACCATTAGAACGCTCCCAGTTTTGATACCGATGGCGAAGTCTCCGGAGAGGTTGCGGTAGCCGAATTGGCAGCGTTCCGCGACCCATTTCGCTCGCCGTTTATAGCCTTGCAAGAGTCATTGCCCGCATAAGCGGAGGGTTGCGGGACTTCGCCATCAGTATCAGTTTTGGTACAGAACCGCTCCAGTCTTGGTACAGAATGTCCCCATTTTTCTGGTGACGGGCAACGGGAGGTGCTATCATAACGCATGTCACCGATTGGCTAGCCCCACCCTTTTCTGCCTACGACGGGAGTGTCCATGCCCAATCGCGGTCCTTTCGGCGTATTGCTCGCCGACCTTCGTCGTCAAAAACACTTCACCCAATCGAGCCTGGCCGCGCATTGTCGCGATATCGATAAACGCGTATCCAAGACACTCATCGCCAACCTGGAAAGTGGGGCGACGCCATGGACCGGTGTGACAAAGGCGGCCGCGCTGGCCGATGCTTTGGGGCTCCAGGGGGCGGAGCGTGAGACCTTCATGGTGCTCAGTCAGGGTGAGAGGCCGGGTTACGGCAGCCGTCATCTGGCCGAATCCTTGGGACAGATGCTGCCCATCCCGCTCACCCCATTCGTTGGGCATCGGACCGCTCGCGCCACTGTGCGCACGTTCGTCCGCGAAGGTGAGACACCCCTGTTGCTTGTGCATGGCCTGTCCGGTATCGGCACAACCAGGCTGGTTGAGCAGGCGGTCGCGGACGTCCGGCAGCGCGCTCCCCTCGTCTTGCACGGGAGCGTCCCCCACCCCGTCGCGCGCCGACCCTACGACCCTATCGGCGACGCCCTCGATCGTCACATGCGTCGCACACCGCGTCGTCGCCTGCGAGAGGAGGTGGGTATGTCCGCTGGACTCGCGCGTATCTTGCCGCAATGGCTCGAGCGCGAGGTTGACATACCCCTCGCTTTCCTGGAAGCCGAGGCAAGCGGGGGGGAGGAGGCGCGCGGCATGCTCATCGCGGATCTCGTGCGTTATCTCGACACGATAGGGGCGTCCAGGGGAACGATGCTCGTGCTCGACAATCTGCATTGGGCCGGCCCCGATGCCGTGGCCCTGCTCGTTTCTCTCGTTGAGGCCGTCGCCGTCTCGACAACCCATCGAACGCGCATCGTGGGGATCTACCATGACGAGGGTCTGCACGATAATGCCATGTTGCGGGATGCCCTGCTGGGCCTCGCGTTCGAGGGGTTCTCGCGCGATGTCCCGCTGGGGCCGTTGACTCTGGCGGAGTCCGATAAGGTGCTTCAGGCGTGGACGAAGGACATCGATGGACTCGATCGTCGACTGTTTGCCCAAGTGCTGCAGAAGGCCGCCAGGATCCCGCTCCGCCTTGTGGTGTATGGACCTGCCCTCGTCGCCGGCATGCTGGAGGAGATACCGCCCGACGAATGGAGCGTCGCGCGGGTCCTTGGACGCCGGATGCGGGACGTTGACAATGTCCAGACGGATGTACTCGACGCCCTCGCCGTCTATGGGTGGCCGGCCCCACCCTCTGTCGTGACCGCTCTTGTCGATCACACGGACGACGAGGTTGCCCGTGCGCTGGCCACCCTGGTCGGCGTGGGTCTGCTTGCTGAAGGAGACGGCGATTATCGTTTCGCGCACGACATCATCCGTCACGTCAGTCTCGTTACCATCGCGTCCATCCGGCGACTGGCACTGCACGTCCGCTGCGCTCGCGTCGTGACGGCGCTGGCCAATCCGGCGCTCGCCGACCTTAGGGCCTATCACGCGCATGAGGCCCCACCCAACGGTGTGCTGCGTGAGACGATCTCGCGCGACGACCGCATGCGGGCCATCGACGCGGCCAGAATCCGGGCCGACGACATGTTCGCCGTCGAGAGCGGTGGGGAGTACGCCCGTCATCTCTTCGATTGGCGTGAAGCGTACGGGGAGGGCCACTTGGTGGACATTAACGATTACGTCAATCCGCCGTGAGTGACAACCGATGAATGGGCGTCGTTCAGCGAACGCCGCACGTCTTACCGAATGCGCCACGGACACGCCCCCATCCCCTATCCAAGGCATCCTGGCGGGCTCGCCTCGCCCGTCCAAGGCCGCGACGAGCGAGGCGAGGACTGCTCGCGTTTCGCCGTGCGTCAACAACTGCATGTGAACCACTTCATGCCCTAGAACGCCGCCGCGCTCCATTGGGGACGCTCGTGGGCTGGACACGATGAGAGCCAGCGGCAGGTCCCACAGTGCTCCCCTGGCGTTGGAGAGAACGTGTTGTCGTCGGTCGTACCTGCGGCGAGGGCGACGGCCATGCGGCGCACAATCGCGCGCCCTGCCTCGATGCGCGCCTCGTCCAGGTGGACCGACACGCTCTCCCGCACATGTGGCAGCAGGTGCACGACCGCGATGCCGGGCGCGTCGGGCAGCCAGTAGTCCGCAAGAAGGGTATAGATGGCGCTGGACGGCGCTCGTGACAGGTCATCGGCCAGCGACAAGGTTGAGCCTGTTTTGTAATCGAGCGCCGCCAGGACGCCGTCAGACCGTTCCAGGATCACGTCGATCTTGCCGACCAACATGACCGCGACACCGGGGTGACCGGCAACCCTCCGAGACGGGGTGGGCACGAACTGCTCTGCCGCGCGCACGCGCAGATCCTCGTCGGCTAGGTAATCCGCGTACCCGTGGAGTGCAGCGTCTGTGCGCTCCGCAATATCATCGATAGCGCCGTTGCCCATAGCCTGCGACGGTCGTAAACCGTGAATGAGCGCCTCGATGTCAGGGACATCCCCCTGCATCAGGGCCCGATTGAGCGCGGCGAGCGCGCGATGGATGATTTGACCGCGCTGCTGTGCCGGCGAGGGCGGATCGGACGGCGCGGACGCGCGCCGTAGGTACTGGAGCGCGTAGCGACGCGGACACTGCGCGTATGCATCGGCTTTCGTCGGTGAAATCGCGACGGCTGTCGGGAATGGCGCGTCGACGTGTGCGGTAGGATGTGCCATGTGTGTTTCCTCCTCTGCCGGCCGTGTCGTGCGCCCTCTCCCAATCAGGATGAGGGCACAGTACACTAGAGGAGCCGGCCGGTTGCTGCGTTGTTGGTGTGGATCGGTCGGTTATCTGCGCGCGCCGCTCGGCGCCCGCGGGTAGGGCAGGGGATGTGTTAGCGCACGCCCCCTGCCCGTTCCTTGCTCACTACGTCATCGTCGCACGCCCTCCCTCGACTGATATAGAACTGATGTTCCAATGAACTATATGCTAAAGATACGCCGATTGGGAGCGCTCTGTAAAGGGGTTGAGGCCGGTAGACGATTGTTCGCCCCTACTGGGCCATGGGACATGCTATGGAGCAGGAAGAAAATGAGCCAAGATCGAGAGGAACATGAGCAGGGGCAATCGCTACAGCGGCATCGCCCGTCACGTTCCATTACCTATTCGTGTATCCGTTGCGGAGCATGCATCACAGAGAACCGCTATCCAGGCCCGCTCCCGCGCTATTGCCCGCCGTGCAAGCAAGAGCGTGAGCAGGAACGAATCGCCACACGCAGGGCCGCGGCGCGCGAACGCATGCGGCGGCTCAGAGATCGGCGGCGGCAGGAAGACCGTCATCGGGACGACCGCTGGCCCGCGGTATTCTAATGTCCGACCAAGCACTCGCTCCCTCGGCCCACTCAACAGTGCGGCCGTCGCCCCCGTGTTGCAAGGCCGCCGCTGGGACGGGACCGAGGGGGCGGTGCGCGCCCATGTCCCCGTCACAGTCATCGAAGCGCGTGCACGGGACATCACCCGCCTGGTCAACGACGTGGTGGCGCGCCCGACGCATGCGAGGGAGGGGGCGTCATGAGGCGTGAGCAGGCTGCCATGGGGAGAAAAGAAGCCGTTACCCTACCATGGCGACGCACCCCCCTCATCCGCCTGTCACCCATCGTCGCTCACCTCGTCAGCATGACCGTCCATCGCATCGTGCAGGGCCGCTTGATAGGTCCGCAGCAGCGCGGCAGCGTGTCGCTGTTGTCGCTCCGACAACGCCTCCAAGGCCGCGACCGCAGCGGCTAGCTCACCGATCAAGGTCCCACTCCCGCGTCGCACCTCCGGTGAAACAGTCAGTAGCGTGTCAACCGCTACGCCGAGCGCACGCGCTAGGCCGATCAGCGCCGACACTGTTAAATCGCGCTGCAGCCCGCGCTCGAGCCGCGACACGACCGCGTGATCGATGCCAGCCGCGCGGGCCAGGTCGACCATTGTTAGCCCCCGCGCCTCGCGCAAATGGCGGATCGTGTCGCCGTCGATAACCGCGTCGTCCATCGTCCCCTCCCGCTGTTGTTGTAGGGGCGGGGAGAGGTTCGTGACATTACTCACATTATTTGATATTCCTCACGAAATACTCTACACTCTAGGGCTAGACGGCGGTCACACGGACGGACCACCTCACATGCGACTGAAGGGACAGATACTGAGTGAACTTTCCTCGACGACGAATCCTCGTAGGCGCGGCGGCCCTGGCCATGCTCCCCCTCGCGGCCCTGATATGGCCGCCCGATGCGGCATCCGGCATGAGTCCGGCACGCATCGCCCCCGTTGAATTCAGCCTCCTCGGCAGCCGTACCCCCGTCCTGTCCCATGTGATCGTCACGGCATTGACGTGTATGGGGCGTGGAACATGCGTGGCCGGTGGGCGCTACATCGTGCCGCAGACCGACCAATTAGCGCCAAGTCCCTATTACGAAGCCGGATCGGTTTTCCTCACGACGACGGATGACGGCGCCCATTGGGCCATGCATGTGAGTACGACAAACCCACAGGCGGTCATTTCGGGCATCGAAGCGAAACCATGGGTCGATCATGGGACGCCTCCGCTTGATTTCACGGCGCTTTCCATCGCGGTCGACCCGACGAATCCGTCGATTATCTACGAGGCGGGCGGGTCCTGCACGATCGTCTGCCAGGTGCCCCTCCAGGGATATTCCGTCATTCGTTCAGGGAACGGGGGGCACACATGGGAGAACGCGCTCGTCTACAAACAGCCGCTGCAATCGGTCGCGACGGCCGCGACGATTCAGACAAATGTCGTAAAAACGTCGGCGTTCGTGACGGCTATTCTCTCGCACGGCCCCCCTGTTGAAGCATCGGGTCTCGCCTTTGACCCGCGCGATCACCGGCATGTCTTTGTGTGCGTGTCGGGCGTGGGCGTGCTGTCCACGACAAACGAGGCGCGCACCTGGTCCTACGCGCCCCAACCGGCGCAACGGCGCGACCCCTGCGAGGTCGTCTTCGACCCGCGCGACGATCGCACGATCTACCGCCTGGACCGCGCGGGCCTGCTCTATCGCACGACGGACGGCGGCGCCCACTGGGGGTTGCGCGCGACAGTGAGCGACCAATCACAGGGGGTGGGCGGCGCCAGTCAGGCGACATCGTTGACCGTCGTCGGCCCTGCCCTCTATGTGACGACGGTCGGCGGTCTCTTGCAAAGCGTCGATGGGGGCGCCCATTTTCGCCGTGTGCTGGGCGCGCCCGGTCGGGGTGGTTTTCTGGTAGCGGCGATCCGTGGCGCGGGAGGCTGGATCGGCGCCGTCGCGGCGCCGCCGGCGACGATTCCCCAAGGGGTGTATCTCGCGCGTGACGGTGCTCCCTGGCAATTAGGAGCGGCCACGGACAGATTCGGGGGAGAGGGAGCGCTCGCTATGGATGCGATGTACGGCTCCCTCATGTCACGGATGTGGGAAGATCATCGCACCCGCGTCGTCTTCACGACCGGCGTTATTGGTGGATTGTATCGGTGGCAGAGTAGTCTGTGACGTGTCCCCTATCGCCGTCGCGTCGTCGGACTCCGGGACGCCTGGAATGGGCTGGGCGCCCGCCGCGGGGCCCCCCCCCACTGGGGCGTGGCGCGGCGGGCGCCCGGCCTGCGCGCATGGGATGGGGTGATGCTGTGAGAGATAGTGGGCGACCGATCGTCGTCGGCGTCGCCGCCATCGGCGCGGGCGTTGTCCGCGTCGCCACCGGCATGGTCAAACGCTCCATCATCGCGGGCGTCATCGCGACGCTGTCCGTTTCTCTGGGCGCCTCGCCGGTCGTCTGGCTCGTCATCTCCCTGCTGACCGCGGGTGGCGCGGCGTACCCCCTCAGACGCTGGCACAAGCGGGCGGTGGACCTGCGCGCGCGTGAGGTGGCGGCGCGATGGGGGCCTGAAAGACAAAAGGAGGCGGCGGCGGTGGCGGTGATGGTGGCCCTGCGCGCGCGGCGTGACGATGAGCGGCGGCGCGGCGCGCACGACGAACAGCGGGATGCGACGATGGCCGCGCGGGCGCCCTGGGCGTCGCCCGCACCGCCAGCGCCATCGGTCGCGGCCCCCGACATGGCGGGGGAGGTGTTCGCGGCGCGCCGGCATTTGTACCAGGGACTGTACCGCTATGTCGATGACCACCTGACGATCGAGTATGGACCTGGGTGGACGACAACATTGGCGACGACATGGCGTGGGCCGGGGACACCGATGGACGCGACCAAGCCCGACCTCGCCGGCCTCCGGCGGGTCCTGATTGCCCAGTGGGGCCACGTATTCGCGGGGACCTGGCCCCAACGACGAGGCACTCTTGACGATCTGCACCACCTGCGCGACGCGCGCAATAGGACGTCACACGAGGACGCGATGCCGCCTCCGGACGCGTACCGGGCGGTCGCGCTGATGCTGCGCCTGTTGCGCGACATCGAGGCGCCCGAGGCCGACGCGGTGGCGCGCTTGCTCGCCACCATCGAGGCTGCGGACTAGGGAGGGGCGGATGGCGGGCGACAGGTGCGCGCTCGACTGACCAATAGGTGATGCGGACGCGGGCGATGCGGCGACGGGCAGGACAAGTCCGTGGGCAAGTAGCCGAGGCGCTCCACGATCTCTCATCCGCTAGTAGAGATGTCAGGGAGCATCCTCACGGGCCAAGCCCTGGTTTGGGACAGACAACACCCGACGGAGACGGAAAGGATACGCGTGTGAGCCTGATGACGCGCATCCTGCGCGGCCTGCGGAGCAGGGAGTGGATAGGACAGCGAGGTACGTGTGCCGCTTTGGTCCACGGTGATCACACCCGGCATCCACGCGTTGACGAGGCCACCATCGTCATGGTACTGTATGTGCTGTACACGCGATACCACATGTATGCGTGATCTGCTATCACTCGCACGTTCCGCGCTCCCCGCGCCCAACCCTTCGCGTCGCATACCCCCACGGCGTCCAGGCGCCCACTCTAGCAACCATGCCCACGAGCAAGAGGAAGCATCATGCCATGCCTTCACTCATTTTGTCCTACCTCGCGGACGCGTTGGCCCACGAGTCCGATGGCCCCGCGTATGCGCTGCCGGCCGACGAGATATACACGTTGCTGCGTCTGTGCTTGTTGCGACGTGATGGACAGCTCTTGCCCGCCCACCGGGACACGGCATGCCGCCTCTATAGGGTCGTTATGGCGCGTTACCGCGATGCGGGGGCCTATATCGGCACATCGGCCGGTGTGCGCTATGTAGACGGCGTGACCCTCCGATCACTTGTACGGGGGTTGTGTGCGGACAACGCAGTGACGTTATCGCCTCCCTCGCCCCGGTACGAGATGGTGACCAGATTGGGGTGGCCGGGTGCGTCGGCAGTCCGGTGGCGTCGATAGAGATCGAAGGTATGTCCATCCACTATTGGCCGACGTAGGGATGCCCTCCATGGGTGTGAGGATTACCGCTTCATAGTGGAACGTCAAATGGGACGGCTACCATACCCGACACGTGGTGGGATGGGGGCGATCTGGGATGGGAGCACGACGCGGGCTACGTCGGCCAGGCCGAACTCGCCGTCAAAGACGGAGCCTTATAGAGACGGCCAATGGCGGCTGTGCCATCGTCACTTTCGGCGACGCAACGGACATGCGGCGGAGATAAATACGGCTACCTTAGCGTTCCGTTGGCGCCCATCCCTCCGTGGCTATGCTGTCGGTCAAGCGGGTTGTCTCCACTGTTATATACCGCCCTATCCTTGAACGTGTCCCTACGACCGGAATCCTCGTCCATCTACTCCGCCCTTCCTCACCGTAGACAATGCTTTTGCTCCATCGCTAGACAAACCCTTGCGTTGATCCAGTAGCTACGCGTGCATCATTGTTGTGCTATGATAGTCTCGACGTGCAATAGATGTTACTCTATAGAGGTCATGATATGGACCATTCTTGGCTACCATGTGGATAGTTTAGGGTAACATTGTGTACCACTAGCGTCGTGGGATGGGGTTGACCGCCGAAGGGGGAATCCACGGCATGGTATCGCCACGGCGGAAGAAGAAACGGGTGGAGATTGATCCTCGCGTGCATCAATTGGTCGAGGAGTACGCGGAGTCGCGCGCGATGAGCGCAACCGCAGCGATCCACCAACTCCTCCTCGACGGTCTCTCGGACAAAGGATTCACGTTGCCGTCGAAGAAGGAGCGCGAACGCCGCATGGACAACGATCTCGGGCTGTCACAGTGAACCGGCCTCATCAATCGTCGCGCCACGAACTTGATGATGATGTCGTCTTGAGCACGAGCAGACCGGGGGATACGTTCGTCGATAACCGGCAGTTGTTCTCCGAGGCGTATTTGGGCGCCCTGCGGCGCTCCGCGGATAGCGCGGAGATCCTGGACGCGGCCGTCGCCGCATGTCGTCGGACGATGCGCGATTGGCAGTCATCGTCCGGCCCCCTGACCGACCAGGCCACGCGGCACGCGTACGTCGGCCGCTGCCTCAGCGCTCTGGGCGTCCCCTCCTCCCCGCGTCGGGCGAGCGAGGGCCTCTTGCTCTACGCCGATCAGACGCGCGCGGAGGTCGTGGGCCTCTGCCTGGTTGTCGACGATGTTGACATCGGGCGTACCGGGCAGGGCAAGCACTATCAGGCCATCCTCGTGCGTGAGCTTCGCCGCGCGGGGCTCATATGGGGAATCCTCACGAACGGAGCGCACTGGCGGCTCTGCCGTGCGACGGCCCCCGCCCCGTACGAGGTCTACCTCCAGGCCGACGTGGACGCGATCCTCGACGCGCCGGGGCTGACGGACTTTTCCATCTTCTACAGCCTCTTCAGCGGGGATGCCTTCAGTGGCGACGCTGATGCCACGACCCTTGATCGGCATCTGGAGGCGTCTGACCTGCACATTGAGGCGGTTCAACGCTACCTGCGCCGGAGCGTCGAGCAGGTCCTGTCATCCCTCTGCCGAGGCTTTGTGGTGAGCGAGGGGCATCGGGCCTACGATCGAAAGATGCTGGATGAGATCTATCGCAACGCCATCTATCTGCTCTACCGCATCCTCTTCATCTCCTACGCCGAAGCGCGCGACCTCCTGCCGACGGGCGACCCACGCTACCGCGCCAAAGGACTTGCATCCCTTGCCGAGGACGCGCGGCTGCTGGTCACTGGGGAGGGCGGCGGGGCCAGCAGCTACGCGCTCTGGTCCCGCCTCGATGCGTTATGCGAGATCGTGGACAGGGGCGAACCGACACTTGAGATCGCCGCCTACAACGGTGGCCTCTTCAGCGACGAGGAGAAGCCCTATCTCGATCAGCATCGGATCGCGGACGTCTACCTCGCGCCCGTTCTGTCCACGTTGGGCTATATGGAGGAACGGGGAGAGGTGCGCGCCATCGACTACCGCGACCTCTCGGTTCGCCACCTGGGGACGTTATATGAGGGGTTGTTGGAGTATCGCCTGCACGTCGTGGACAAGGAACAAGTTGTTGCCCGCGAGCGGGACGGCCGGCGTACCTATACCCCACTCAGCGCGGCTGGGCACGTCGCCAAGGGCGAGACCGTCCTCGCTATCGGCCAGGTCTACTTCGCCGACGACCGGGGCGAGCGCAAGGGCACGGGGTCCTACTACACACCGGAGGACGTGGTGACCTATATCGTGGATGGAGCGGTGGCGCCGCAGATCGAAGAGCGCTGTGCCCCCGTCCGTGCGCTGGTTGCCCAGGCGCTAGGCGACCGGGCTGCAGCGCCGACACCGCGGCAGCGCCGGAGCATCGAGCGCTACGCCGACGAGGAGATCCGATCCGTCGTGGAGGAGCGCCTGCTGCGCCTGCGTATCCTCGACATGGCTATGGGGAGCGCTCATTTCCTGGTCGCGGCGGCCCAGGCGCTGACGAACGCCATCGTGGAGACGCTTTGCCTGGCGGAGTGGGCGGAGGACAACGAGGACAGCGCCGGAGATGGGAATGAGGAGATGCCTTCGCTGGCATCGGACCCGTTGGTCTGGAAGAGGCGCGTCGTGGAGCGGTGCCTGTATGGCGTCGACGTAAACCCCCTGGCGCTGGAACTGGCGAAGCTCGCCCTGTGGCTCAGCAGCGCGAGCAAAGGGAAGCCCTTGACGTTCCTCGACCACCACCTCAAGGTAGGGGACGCCCTCCGCGGCGTCCTGCATCTGACGGACCTTGCGGCCCTGCCGACATCGGCGCGCACGGGACAGGCCGACCTGTTCCAACCGACGCGACACGCCCTGCTCGCCGAGGCGCGCGCCGAGATCGACAAGATCACCTCCACGGACTCGGAGCGCATCGGAGACGTCAAGGACAAGGACGTGGTCAACCGACGCGCCGCGGAGATCAGGCGTCCGTTGTCGGACATCGCCAACGTCTGGTTGGCGACATTCCTGGAACCAGACGCCGGGGTCGCGCGGCAGTGGCGCGAGGACGCGTACGACGGGCTGATCAGGGACGCGAAGGGGTGGGACGATCCGGCGCTCTGGGACGGGCATGTCAAAGGCAACGAGTTGGTCATGGGCGCGCGGCGGCGGGCCAAGGATCGCGGCTTCTTCCACTGGGAAGTCGAATTCTCCGATGCCGTGCGGGACGACCGCATCGCGTTCGACGTTGTCATCGGCAACCCGCCCTACGTCGGCGGCGCGGCCGATGCGATGATCGAGGCGCTCTTCGCCACGGCCAAATCGGCGGACACCTACGCCTGGATGGTCGAGCGCGCGCTGACTCTCGCGGGCGAGGAGGGATCGCTAGGGCTCATCGTGCCGCTGTCGCTGACGTTTAGCCGCCAGATGACCCCGCTCCGCTCGCTCATCCTGCGCTCCCAGGCGGACACCCGGATCGCATCGTTCGACGCCACGCGCGACGGCATCTTCCCGCCGAGCGAAGAGTCGCGCAACGGCTAGCGCGCGTCCATCCTCATCCAGCGCAAAGGCTTGGGAGCCCGCCGCCTCCTGACCACGGACATGATGCGCTGGTTGGGAGAGGAGCGCGCTGCTCTCCTCCCGTCGCTGCGCTACGCTGATGTCACATCGCTCGCGACCGATGTCACGATACCCAAGATCGGTGACGACCGCCTGGTCGCCTTCTGGGAGCAGGCGCGGCACGCGGGTAAGCCGCTGGGGAAGACGTTGTATCGCCCGCCGAAAACGGCGAAGGACCGCGTGTTGCATCCGCCCCCGCCCCTGTCCCATCTCTACCTCTCGGGATCGGCGCGGTATTTCATCACCGCCATGCCGACGGCCGTGCGGGACACTGGCCTGCAAGCGTTCGCATGGGCCGATCCTTGGACGCGCGATGTTGCCCTGCTAGCCTTGAATTCCGATGTGTTTTATTGGCTCTGGTGCGCGCTTGGCGACGGCTTCCACGTCACGCGGGATGTTGCCGAGGCGATGGTGCTCCCCTCCGTCGCCGTGGACGATCCCGAGACGATGCGGCTGCGCGATGCGCTGCTAGCCGCGGCGCCCGCGTGCGTCACGTATCATAGTAAATGGGGGCAGGGCATACCCAACTACAACTTTAACAAGCGCATGGACATCCTGCGCTCCATCGATGTGTGGCTGATCGGGCATCTCGCGCCCGGTGTGCCTTTGTCCCCGGACACCTTCTCACGCTACAAATCGAACTCTTTCCTGCGTCCAAGCCAGGCCGCGACGACAGGGATGCCGACGGAGGACGCGACCGAATGAGCGACGCGACGGAACCGAAGCTGCTCTTTGGCCGCGGGTACTACACGGACTTCGACCAATTCGCCCTCCTGCTCCGAGTGACGACCGAGCGGGAGGGTGAGATCAAGGCGGCGCGTGACATTGCTGGGCCGCTCGGCGTACCGGACGCGCGGGCGGCGGGGCTCGTCAACCTCGCGCGGGGCTTCGACATCCTGGAGCGCACGCGCTATCTGCCGACGACGCTCGGACGGCTCATCGCGCGGCGCGACCCATTCTTCGATGACCTGGGCACGCTCTGGTTCCTGCACTATACCGTCGCTTTCGAGCCCCGTCAGATTGTGTGGAACCGGTTTGCCAACGTCCTCGTCCCCGGCACGCCGCGCTTCACGCTGCGGGAGTTTCGCGCCCTGTTCACGGATCTAGGGGACACTCATGCTGACTACTCGGCCGGCGACCATGTCGAGAAGGAAACCCTGACCGTCCTGGACGCCTACACCAGAAAGCACTTTTCGCGCCTGGGGTACATCACACCGGATGGCGCGGGTGGCTACGGCGCCGGGGACAGAGAGCCCGTCCCGCCGCTCATTCTGGCGGCAAGCCTCGCCCGCTTCCGCGACCGTCATCACCCGCACAACACGGCCCTGTCCATCCCGGATATCTGCACAGCCCCCAATAGTCCGGGGGTCATATTCAACCTGCGCGAGGACCGCCTGCGGGCGATTTTAGAGCGGCTCAAGATGCAACCCGGCTTCACGTTGGAGAGCCGGGCCGACCTGGATCAGGTCCGCCTCGACACTGCGCTCCCCGCCCATGCCTGGATAGATCGCTACTATGACAGCCGGTGAGCCGCCCCTCGTGCGGATGGACACGTTCCTGGCCCTGCAAAAGCAGGAACGGTACCCCGCGTTCGTCGTCCATGGCCCCCCCCTCTCGGGGAAGACGACGTTTGCGCGCGCCCTCGCTGCCAAGCACAGGGGGGCTTACTTGGATCTGCTGGCTTTTGTTGCTGGGGATGCAAGCCTTGCGGAGCGTATCGACCAGTTGGACGCCGCGGCCGTTGTCGACCTTGCCGTGACGCACGCGGTCGCGGTGTGCGCATCATTGCTACTCGTGGACGAGCTTGATTTCCTCATCCCCTCTTGGGGTGACGACGGCGCGTCGTCCTTGGTCACGATAGCCGGGCTCCTCTCCGTGACGCGCACATCCACAATGATCGGATTCGTTATGCAGACGCGCCCCGGCATCGCTGATGGGCGTCTGACGCAGATTGGAGGTGGCAGTCGCGTCCTCCCCCTTGACCGCATCGCACCCCTTTAATAAAGGCGGCTATGTGGAATTTAAGGTTGATGGCCAGCATCGCCGTTGGCGAACACACGACAAGACATCTTTAAGCACAGTCTGTTTCACGGTGAGAACGCCCTCCTTGGGCGCAAAGCTGTCGTATGCAAACTCAAGCATGTAGTGATTCTATCGATAAAGCGAGCGATCGGCGACAATGACACCTGACAGGCCGGTGGTGGCTTGTACAGGGCGGGTGCCGTGCGACGGAGGAGGTATCGGTGAGCGTAGGGGAACACGGCCCCGCTCAGCCACGGTGGACGCCACCCCGCCTGAGCGGGGCGGTGGCGGTCGTCACCGGAGCGAGTCGCGGCGCGGGGCGCGGCATCGCGCGCGTGCTCGGCGAGGCGGGGGCAACCGTCTACGTCACGGGGCGTAGCGTCAGGGGCAGGCCGACCACCGACGGCATGGCGGGGACCATCGACGAGACCGCCGAGGAAATCACCGCGCGGGGCGGCGTCGGTATCCCGGTGCGCGTCGACCACACGGACGATGCGCAGGTGGAGGCGCTGTTCGCGCGGGTGCGCCGGGAGCAAGGTCGCCTCGACCTTCTCGTCAATAGTGCCTTCGGCGGCAACGAACGCTGGATCGGGGGCGAGCCGTTCTGGGAGCAGCCGACGGCGCATTGGGAGGGCATGTTCACGGCGGGCGTGCGCGCGTACATCATCGCCAGTCGCTACGCGGTTCCGCTGATGCTGGGTCACGGGAGGGGCCTCATCGCTCATGTGTCGTACTGGGATCACGATAAGTACCTCGGCAACCTGTATTACGATCTGGCGAAGGCGGCCATGAACCGCATGGCCTACGCCATGGCCCAAGAGCTACGCCCACACGGCATCGCCGCCGTCGCACTCTCGCCGGGGTGGATGCGAACCGAGCGCGTGCTGGCGCACATGGAGGCGGGCTACCACACGCCTGAGGACATCGCCGGGATCGAATCGGTGGAGTATGTCGGCCGCGCCGTCGCGGCGTTGGCCGCCGATCCAGCGCTGTTAGACAAGGCGGGGCGCATCCTGGTGGTGGCAGAGATGGCGCGCGACTATGGGTTCACCGATATCGACGGGCAACAACACGGGGCGACCACGAGCGACCCTGATGAACAATCATTTAGAGCGCGGTAAGGTGGAGATGCTGGATGCATCATCGATGCACGCCTTCGGGGCATGTATGATGTCGCGACAAGGTCCACGATGACACATGTCTTGTCAAAGCCATGTGTCAACCACAAAATCTGGATAGCCACAAAGGCGAGGAGCGCGGGGCCGTTCCTCTGGGCCATAGTCGCCATCACATCCTTCCCCTATAATAGGTAGCAAGACCATCTGCTGTGGAGCATGGTAGATGTGATACGCGCCGCCCGTCGTGAGGAGTAGATATGGTAGAGCTTGTCAGCGCGCCTTCCTTTCCCGCCACCATCGCATCGATCGTCACGGTCCGGTCGGGGTATACGTCATATGTTGACCTGAGATCCGATCTTTTCAACAACGGCCAGAACGGCGCGCGCATGTCGATGTACCGGCCGACCGCCTCTCACCGCGCGGCGTTCCAGACGCTGGCTCGCTCGCTCAACGATAAGGACAACCGCTGCTATCTGGTCACGGGGGCGTATGGCACTGGAAAATCGCACCTCCTTCTGATGTTTGCCAACTATCTGCAGACGCCAGCGGGGGAGGGGGAAATGCCGGCCTTCCTGGACAACGTCGCGCAGGTAGACCCGATTGCTGCCAGGGAGCTTAGGGCGAAGAGGGGGCAGGGCCGTTACCTTGTCGCTCTCTGCGAATGGGGAGGGAAAGGCACGTTCGAGGAGATCGTGCTGCGGGCGGTTGATGAGGCGCTGGCGCGGGCGGGGATCGGCAACGCATTGGAGACGCCGTACAGGCAGGCGCTCCGCAAATTGGAGGAGTGGCAGACATACGCCCGCGAGGATGACGAGCGCGCCCATTTTTTCGAGGAGTTCGAGCGCAAACTCGCCGACCTGCAGCCCGGCCGCACCATGGACGCGTTCAGAAAGGCGCTGCGCGGCTTCGATCCCGCGGCCCTGGACGCGTTCAGGCAGATCCATCGTGACATCACGACCGCCATCTTTTCCTACGACAAGGACAATCTGCGTGACATCCTGATCGAGACGCTGTCCAGCCCAGCATTTAAGGATCGCTTTCTGGGCCTCCTGGTGCTCTTCGACGAGTTCGGCGATACGCTAGAGAACCGGCGGATGGGCCCGAAGGAGTTCCAGTTGTTCGCCCAGTTGTGCGCGGAGAGTCCGAACGACCGCGCCCGCCTCGTCTTCGTGGGCGCCGCCCACAAGGACTTCGCCGCCTATGGGGGATTGTACGACGCGGTCAATTTCCGCACGGTGAGCGATCGCATCGCGTCGGTCCCCCTGACGACGGACGGCGTGGAGGACATCATCGCCGCCATCATCACGCCCGATACAGACTCGTCGTTGTGGAAGGAGAAGGTCGCTCCGCGGTCGGACGACCTCGACGCGCTGGTTCGTCCGTCTATCCAGTTCAATCTGTTCGATGGCCGCGACAGCAGCAGCATCCGCGATGATATCATCGGCAAGATGTACCCGATGCATCCCATGGCCACGCACGCGCTGCTCGCTCTCGCTGGGGACGTGGCGTCTAACAGCCGGTCCGTCTTCACGTTCTTCTCTGGGGCGACGGGAGACGACGCCGTTCCAGGATCGTACGGTGACTACGTGACAAGGACGCCCATCGACGCCGGTGGTCGCCTCAACCTGTACCCGGCCGATCACCTCTTCGACTTCTTCGCCTCCCGGCTTACGACCGACAACGGGGAGTTGCGCGAGGCAGTGCGCCAGGTGGTCAGGGATTTCGAGGACGCCGTGCGCGAACTCAACCGACTGGCTGGCCAGGATACGGGCAACCGGCAGCAGTTCCTGGGTGACCCCTTGATGGCGCGCATCCTTCGCCTTATGCTCATCTACGAGATTATCCAGACACCGAGTTCGCTGGACGCTCTCTCCTTCGGCCTGTACTGCACGTCGAAGGCGGAGAAGAGCGCACTCCAAGGCGCGCTGAAAGCACTGATCGCGGCGGACATCCTGTACCTGAACAGGAAGACCGATTTCTACGAATTCAAGAGGAGCAGCGGGGTCGACATCGATCGCATGGTCGAGGACTACAAGCGCGACGAGAGTAACCGACCGACCAACAACGTCGCCGCACTGCACCTCCTCATCCCCTTCGACAGGAAGGGCGAGTTGTACCTCGACGCGAAGAACTACAATCAGGAGCGCAACGAGGACAAACGGCTGGAACGCCGCCTCGTGTCCCCCGTAGATCTCACAGCCATCACGCGGACACCGGAAGGCGAGGACACCTACTTCGACGTCCTGGACGGCGAGATCGCCCGCCAGCAGACCATGAAGAAAGGGGAGTATGAGGGAATCGCCGTCTATGTCGCCTGCGAGAACGCCGACGACATCAGGAAAGCCAAGCGATCCTGCGCATCGAATCGCTCGTCCCGCGTCGCCGTCGCCGTCCCAACAGCCCCCGTCTCGTTGCTCGACGCGATCCTGACAGTTCAGGCGCTGGAACATGTCAAGGGGGAGGACGAGTTTGAGAACTTCTCGCTCCAGGACAAATCCACCCTATCGGATCGTCTCGTGGATGCGCGCATGCACTTGCGGGGGCTGCGCGACAAACTGCTCTCCGCGCGCGATGTCGCGTGGTTTGGCCGGGATGGCAAGCGCCTCTCCACGGACGACACGAATAGCTATTCCCCGGCGAATCTCATCATGGCGGATCTCTACGCGGGTGAGCAGAACCGCGTCAATCACGAAGACTTCAACAAACTGCGCCAGAGGGGGGATTTGATCAAAAATACGCCCCTTAAAGAGGCTGTCGATCAATTGTTGGCGCACGGCGCCCCCGTCGCCATCGACACGGACCACCCGGCGACGAGCGGAGATATGCGCTACCTGAAGCCGTGCCTATTGAATACCGGGGTGCTTGAGGTCCGGCGGCAGGACCGTACGGTGTCTCGGTGCGAGATGGCTGCGGACCCAGGAAAATACAAGGACAAACTCCCGACCCTCGCGGCGATGATCCGCCAAGTGTGCGATCTAAAGGCGACCGACACGATCTCGATCGCCGCGTGGGTTGACACCTACCGGACACCCCCGTACGGGCAGGGACCAGTCGCCCTGGCGCTTTTCCTGGCCTGTGTGCGCCGCGCGTTCGGTGACAGCGTCAGCATTCGGGAAAGCGACCTGATCGGGGATCTCCCACTCGACGCGTATCGGCACATTGTCGATCTGATCGAGGGCAGCAAATACCCGGCCGCGTACCTGAGTTACCGCCAACTGCACCCACACGAGAGGGCCATCCTCAACGCCGTCTATGCGGCCTTCGGGCAGCCTGCGTCGGCCGCGGCGCGCGACTACACAATCGGCGAGGCCCACGCGGCGCTCAAGGAGTGGTGGGATGCCCTCGCCCCTGTCGCACGCGACAGTGCGGTCTATCTAGCCGACGGACGGCCCCAGACGGCCGCCTTCGTCGAAGCCCTCTCGAAGATTGAAACGCGGGACGCGTACACGTTCCTGCTCGATGACCTGCCGGTCGCGTTCGGCGCGGAGGCGGGCGAGATCGTGACCGAGACGACAGCGGATCGCGTCCGGCTTGGGCTGCGCGGCGAGCGGGACGCCGTCGACGCGGCGCTCGGCGAGGTGGAACGACGCATCATCGAGAAGGTGCGCGCCATCTTCGACGTGCAACAGAACACGGTCACCGCGATCACCGACAGTGTCCGTTCCTGGTTCGACGGCCTGGACGCGAGCCAGAGGAGCAGCAGTGCGGAGTGGCATACGGGCGACTCCAAGCCGCTTGTGCAGTATCTGCGCAACGTGACCGATCTCCGTGCGCCTTTCATGGATGAGATCCCGGGCAGTCGCGATTATGGCCTCGGTAAAGTGTCCGCATGGATGACAGATCAGGTCGACACATACGCGGGCAAGCTCGCGCGGGGCAAGCGCCACATCGACGCGAACAGGGTCAAGGTGGAGCCGCCGACCTGGTCGCTTGAGGGGGATGGTGCGCGTGTAGAGGACGGGGCGGCGGCTTACAGGGGTAACGCGCGCCTGATGTTCGCGCACCCGTCGCCGGGCATGCGGATGTACATCGTGGAAGGCGTGGATAACCCGGCGGCCCCGCGGGGGACGCCTCGGGAGATCGACGGGACGACCCCGATGGATATCCGCGGCAACCGGACGCTGACGGTGGCGACCCAGGACGCCGATGGCAATTGGAGCCGTCCGGTGACGATCCGCCTCACAGACGAGGATAAGCGCCACGAGATCAGGCCGTCCGCGCAGCGCGGCCTCGAGGGCGATAGCGTGACGTTCGACCTGCCGACCGATCCCGGAAGTTTCATCGTCTCCTGCCGGACGTTTTTCGAGACGTGTCTGGAGCGTCACACAGTGAGCCTGGATGAGATGCGATCGCTCCTCGAACAAGTCGTTTCGGGCCTGGCGCAGGACCAATGACCCATCACCGCCCCGTGACCATCGTGCTCGACGTGGACCATCTCTTCCCAGGGGAGCAGGACGGCTCCGCTGTTGACATCGACAGCGTCCGAGAGTATCCTGGGGCGTACCTGACCATCCGTTTCGCCCTGCACGGTGGGGCTCCCGCGTCCATTCGCGTCCATGACCGGACGGTCGCGGCGTGGTTGGCAGACGTCGCGAGGACGTACGGGGACACACATATCCTGTTGCGACACTACACCCCTCGTGACGCGCTCGCCGACCGCTGGCATGTGGACGTCCCGGCCTCCGTCACCGACGTCGACATCCTGCGCTCGCGTCTCCTCGAGGAGGAAATCGACATCCGCGACGGCCAGACGTTCGCGGACGCGCTGCTGGAGCACTTCTTCGGTGAGGCGCTCGCCCACCGTCGATTCCCCGTTGGAGGCGTCGTCGCCGCGCTGGCGGGATTCGACCCCCGGCGGTGGGATGATGCCGTGGGTCGTCCGCTCGTCGCGCGTTTGCTGCGGGAACGCCTGGCGCAGTGGAAGCAGACGGCGACATCCGAGGCCGCCCGCTCCTTGATTGGGCGCCTGGGCGCCGACCCTGTTGGCCTCCGGCGGGACCTGACCCTATACGCGGTGCTCCGTGACTATCCCGATGAGGTTGGCAGACGCGTCTTAAAGGACGGCTGGGGGATCATGCGTGGGGCGCGCGTCGAGGCCGAGCGCGTGAACCCGATTGCGGATGAGTGGAAAGCCGCCGTACCCGAGATCGAGTTGTTCCTCGCCGACGCGGCGCGACACGCCGTCAATGCCGAGGATTTGGCGACGGTGGTGGGGCAGGTGAGCGGCCATCTCCCCGCCGAGTTCCACGCCGTGGAGTCCCTGGCGCGGGCGCATCCCGACTGGTTGACTCCGGACCTCCTCCGGCGCGTCGAGCGACGATTCCACCCCATCCGCGAGGGCATAGGAATGGCATTGGCCGCCCTGCGAAGTTTGATCCGGCCACCTTTCCCAGCGGAGCCGCGCGACTCGTGGGACGCGGGGGAGTGGCTAGAGTGGGCACGGGCGTCGTACATGCCGTATTACGCGTGGCTCGACAACCAGGGAGCGCGCGACGACACCGTAGCCGGGTATGCGAACGCATTCGCGGACTGGATGTACGAGCATTTTATCGACCTCAAGAACGGCCAGCCCCACCATTTCGCCTTCAGCGTCCTGAATGGCGAGGTGGAGCACATGAAAGCCGGTGACACGGTGAGCCTGATCCTTGTCATCGACAACCTGAACTATGCCTTCTTCGACGATCTCAGGCGGCTGTTCGCCCGGCGCGACTTCTCGCTGCAGGGCGGCAGGGCTGTGCTGTCGCTGATCCCAACGGCGACGGAGGTGAGCAAGGCCGCCCTTATGGCCGGCCGCGGCGACCAGGTCGACGTCGTAGGCGTGCCGTATCCCGCGCTGGTCGACCGGGAATGGACGCATCTCCTGGGACGGAAGAGGGCGACCTATCTACCCACCATCGGCGCGTTGCAGGGCGTGCGAGAGCGGGATCACGATGTCTATTTCCTGAACTACATCCTGCCCGACGAGCACCTCCATGCCGATAGGTGGAAGACCGGCCGGCCGCACGCCGACGCCGTCCGCGAGGACCTCGCGGGCCTCGTCGCGTCGGTGGCCGCGTTCGTGGAGCGTTTTCAACTTGAGAGTCGCGTACGCGTCTACACCATCTCGGACCATGGGTCGACGCGCATCGGCAAGGATGTGGCAAACCGGCTGGATCGCGCGCTCTTCAAGGATGTGTCCGAAGACGAGCACCGCCGCTATGTCGCAATCTCTGATAAGGAATTAGCCATGCTCCCGCAGGTGGCCGACACGCAGTGCTACCGGATCGATCGGGCTGTCCACAAGACCGACCGCAACTATCTAGCGGCGCGTCACTACTATCGCTTCGTCGAGACATCCCGTGATTCCTATGTCCACGGGGGACTGACACCCGAGGAGATGGTGGTCCCGTTCGCGGTCTTCACCCGCGCGCCGGTGACACCGTTGCCCCCACTGCTGGACCTGCCGACGCGGGTATTCCGCTACGAGACGCCTGCGGTTGTCACCATCGAGGTGCGCAACCCGAACTCCTTCGCACTGGACGCCGTGAATATCCACCTGGTTGAGGTCGAGGCGGATGATGTGTCCATCCCGAGTATCGGCGCGCTGGACACGGTGCGGGTCGAGGCCGTGACGCGGTTCCGCCGCGTCATCGGGACATCTCACGCACGGGAGATCACGATCCGTGTACGCTACGAGTACCAGGACCGGCCATTCGGGCCGGACGACACGACCGTGCCCATCGCGCTGAAAACGATCATGGAGGTGCCCGACGATGATCTCGACATCTTCTAGCGCCATTGCCCGTCGCCAACGTTTCGAGGATAAGGCGAGCGAGTACTTCGCCGAGGTTATCGTCGACAAGTCCCTCGTGCGGAACGCCGGGTTCGGCGCGCGCGCCATCCCCACCTACGTTGGTGAGTGGATCCTGTCCCGCTACCTGGAGGACGGTGAACTCAGCGACGACTCCCGCGCCAGGGTCGCACAGTTCATCGCCAGATACCTGCCCGACAAGGGCCGAAAGGACGCGATCAAGGACGACCTCTTGCGCCAGGAGGTCGTCAAGCTGCTCGATGACTACAGCGTGACCGTCAACCTGAAGACGGGCCAGCGTCAGTTGCGCATCCCCTTCCTCGACATGAATGACGCGGAGGTCGAGGGGTTCATCGTAGAGAAGAACGCCCTGCTGCTCGCCAGTGGCGTCTGGGGGGTCGGAGACCTGGTCTACCTCCCTCCGGACGGGGCGGAGCGCAAGAAGGGTCAGGTGGTGATGCGCACATTTAAGCCCTTCCAGGTCGGCGCGATCGACCTCGACTACTATATCGAGTGCCGGCGCTACTTCACGCTCGACGAGTGGCGCGACCTGCTGATCTCCAGCATGGGCTCCAACCCGTCCATCTACACGGAGCGCCAGAAGACGCTGCTGATCACGCGCATGCTCCCGTTCATCGAGCCCCGGGTCAACCTGGTGGAACTCGCCCCGAAGGGGACCGGCAAGTCGTTCGTGTACGACAACCTGTCCCGCTACGCCCGCGTGGTGAGCGGTGGAAAGGTGTCTCCGGCCACGCTCTTCCACAACCTGAACACCAACACGCCGGGCCTGATCACCCGCTACGACGTCGTTGTGTTCGACGAGGTGCAGTCCATCGCGGGCGACTCCACGGGCGAGCTTATCGCCGGGCTCAAGGTCTACCTGGAGTCGGCCAAGTTCAGCCGTGGCAAGACGGAGGCGACCGCCGAGGCTGGCTTTGTGATGCTCGGCAACATCACTCTCGATGCGCATCGTCGACCTGTCCACACAGAGGAGGGCATCCTACGCGAGATCCCTAATTTTCTGCAGGAGACGGCGTTCGTGGACCGCATCCATGGCCTGATCCCAGGGTGGGAGATGCCCCGCGTATCGGAGGACACGCCATCCCGTTACCTCGGCTTCAAGGGCGATTTCTTCTCGGAGGTGCTGCACCACTTGCGGGGACAGGTTCGCTACGCCGACTACGTGCAGAGGAGTATGCACCTGACCGGGTCGAACGATTTGCGCGATAGCAAGGCGATCACGCGCCTCGCGACCGCGTACCTCAAAATGCTCTTTCCCGACCTCCAATTGTCCGCGCACGAGTTCCGCGCCTACTGCGTCGAGCCCGCGATTGAGCTGCGGCAGAGGGTGCGGGACGAGTTGCACAAGTTAGATCCCGAGTACCAACCCGTGGCCATCTCCGTCGCGTCGTAGCCGATCGGCGGGATGAAGAGGGATGAGGCAGCCGTATAGTGCACGCACTCACGTGGAGAACGGAAAAGAGGCATTATAGCATGGTCAACGACGAGAAAAACCAAGGGGAATGGAACCAGGCGGTCAACACATTGGCTGCTAGAGCGCAGGACGCGTTGAGTGAGGAGATAGCGAAGCGCGATGGTAAACTGGGTGAATTCTTGGAGGAGTGCAAGAGCGTATCGCGACCAGCGTGGAAGGAACTAAAACAGTCGACCGACCTGGAGACCGCGCGGGAGATTGTCAAACAATTTTGCCCCACCCCCGATGTATCCGTATCTTTTGTCGTGGTACATGCTGGGGGCGGGACGAGCGTTTCCATCAAGAACATTACCGTCAACTGGAAGAAATTTGCGGTGTTTGCCGGCTTCGCAGTTGGAGATTTGATACAGAATCCAAGCAGCATACTACATGTTGTCCATCAAGCCGAGCTATTGAAGAGCTTTCTGGATCTTTTCAGGATTGATATTGACCTACTACAAGCAGATGCCTTGTTGATCATATGGCATGATAAAGATAAAAATGATCAATATAGACAGAATGCGGACACATTATTTGATTTGGTAACGAAGGTGCGCGCCAGCAATGCCGTGACTAGGGACAAATTTGACGAAGAAATAAAGGACTTAGAGAAGAAGAAAAAGTGTATCAAAATGGTAGAGGGAAGGTACCAGTTGCAAGAAGTAGTGAAAACGTGGAAAATCCCAGTTGGCCGTTCGCGCAAAAATAAGTGATCCGATAGGGTAGAAGATCCTTCGACGCAGTGTTGCCGTCGTTGTGCGAGACATTCTGCTGAGATGATTGAACGCGAGCTTTGCGGGCTGGCAGCCCACAAAGCTCGTGTGGACGACGACCTGATCCGTTGTGCAGGCGACACCAGCAAAGACATGGTGTATCTGCCATTGGGCGAGGTTGTTGTATTGGCTTTGCTCATCCACGACTGTTTTTTACCTCGGATGAGCAAAGTAGCCAATACAGGTCACCACGTCCACCGATGACGATTCCTGGACGGTGCAGGGAGCGTGCGGCATCGGGGGCAACGCCGACATCCTGCACTACGTGTGGCAGCCCCTCATTGGCGACGGGAACTTGAGCGCGCGGGTGACTGGCGTGACTACTAGCAGCGAATACGAGCAGGCAGACGCGGGCGTGATGCTGCTTGCCTCGTCCGGTCCCGGTGCGCCCTACTACTTCGTCTACTCTGGCAGCGGCGGCAGCGTGGAGGTCGACTACCGTGACGGCCAGGGGCACGCCGCCCAGCACCTAGCGGATCTGCGCCCGCATCGCGTGCCAGTCTACCTTGGCGTGGGACGCGTAGGCGATACGTTCACAGCCTACGGCTCGGACGACGGGACGACGTGGGCGCCGCTCAACGGGTCGAGCATCGCCATCCCCACCATGGGCTCGACGGTCGAGGCGGGCCTGGCCGTCGCGTCGTTCCAGACCGGCTGGCTCAGCACGGCCACCTTCGACCACGTTTTCCTTGGATTATAGATAGGGATACATCCTCATTGAAGAATGTCTCGGTGCGCACACTGATGTGGTAACGATGGGTCGACTGGGAGCCAGCGTTCCAACGGAACGCCAAGAAACGGTGTATGCCCCGTATTTCCCATAGGCTTGACATCGTAGGGGAGCGCCCCCAGACCCCTTTTATTAGGGGTCTGGGGGCGCTCCCCTACGATGTCAAGCCTATGGGAAATATCACCGCAGCCACTGCAATCCAAAGCCACGGGTTACAGGCGCGGCGGTCGTGCTGCGCCATATGCTGCGCGTCATGATTGAGCATGACGCCGATCTGCTTGCGCGTGTCGCGGCACAACACACGGTGGACGCATAGCGATGGTCAAGATGTTGCGGTATCGGCAGCGTACACACAGGTTTACGTTGCCGTCACAAGCGCGTTCGCGTGGGGTGAGCGTATGGTAGCGTCGTTCGCTGAGATTCCCAACCGTGACGCCTCCGCCGCGATCCGCGGCTACGGCTATCAGGTTGATCACACGATCATCCGTTGGCTGGACCTGGGGGATGGCGAGATACTGGAGCTTGAGTGTGGCGAGGACATCGACCTTGTCACCCCGCTACTGGATCAACATAATAGGCCACCTGTGCGCACACTGGAGCAGGTCAAGAACCTGCAGGCGCATGTCACGCTACGCTCGCCCCGCGCGATATCCGCACTGGTCAACGCCGCGCTCTATAGGCGTAAACCCAGGGGTGGCCATCTCCGCTTCCGCTACACGACGAGTGCGGTCGTTGGCGTCGAGCAACGGTCGCCGCTAGGGAGGGTCTCGGCGATCGAGGCATGGGAACGCGTTCGCCGTGGTCTCGCCGATTGCCGTGAGCAGGACGCGTACGTGCGCGGGATCAAAATTATCCTGAAGGATACCAGGCGGCCACCGGATCTCGGCGACGACGCATGGCAGGCATTTGATCGCTTCAGGATGTCCAAACGAGATCAGGACCTTCGGTTCCTTATCTCCGTATTCGAGTGGAGCACGGGCCAGCCGGACGCGCGGCGCATGCCCGACGAGGTGCATGCCAAACTCGTGGCGGATGGCTACGCGCGCAGCAAGGAGGCCGCGGCCAAGATCTATCAGCGCCTGTTCCTGTGCGTCTTCAAGACCCTGTGCCAAACCGGACGCAAGCAACTGACGGTCGAGATGCGCACCGAGCGGATCGCGGCGCCGCCGCTGGACGGCGACGATCTGGAACTCGTCTACGACTTGTTCGCGCGGATGAGGGGCGACCCCGCCCGCCTGACGGGTATGATCGGGGAACTTGGTCGCCATCTGAACAGGCCCGATTCTCGTTTCAAACACTCCTTCTCGTACAACGACGGCGATGCTCGCCTCACCATCAAGGCTGCATCTCCCGACGCGACGATCCGTGGGCGGATTCGGCTCCTTCATGAGGGCGAGTGCGGCAGGACGATGGGAGACTATCTCCGCCTTGCGCGCGAGACCCAGGACGACGTGGCCGTCCCCGACGTCGAGGGACTCACGCTATTCCTCGACGATGTCCTCACGGCCGAACTCGGCCCCGGCGCGATGACGATCACGCAGCGTCCTATCGGCCGTAAGATCCGTGGGGCGCTGCACATCCGGGGGACGGACGTACGCCTGGACGCCCTCGAGTTCGAGTATTTCCGCCTCGATGCCGGGCGTGTCCGTCTCACGAACAAGAGGCAGGGGAACGCGCCGCTGATCGTCTCCATCGATTGCGCGTTGCCGACGCGCGAGGAGTTCGACGTCCACCTGGAGGAGGAGGGCGACGGTGGCATGATAGACGCGGAAGGTCCCTCGCTCTCATTGTCCTGGCCGTCGATGGCGGGGCGGACGATACGACGAGTTCTCGCGGCGTACAAAATCGTGCGCGCTCTGGAATCGCCCGGTGTGCTCGACATCGTCGACTATGAGACGGACGCCCCGGCGGCCACCGGCCATCTCGACGGGGTTGCCGACCTGAGCCCGGCCAATAGCGCGCTGCTGGATGCCCTGCAACTCATCCAGGATGCCTTTCCAGACACGTCATTCACCGTGCCCGATAGCCCGACCGAAGACGATTATCGGCAGATTTTCAAGCTGGCCGCTATCATCCGGGACGGCATGTTGCACGTACCCTGGACCAGCGCCGACATGGTCTTCTTCGCCGAAGTGCTACGGGATTGCCCCGACGACGGCATACTGACGTCGAAAGCTCCTGCCACTTTGAAGGCCGAAGACTGGCCAGATGAACTTTGGGGAACGCGGCTCCAGCTAGGGTCCGTCGATGGCACGTTTGGGTCGCTGGGTGTGACCGGCCCCATTATAGTGGACCCAGGGATCTGGACAGTGAGAGGAGGCTGAAAACGTAAAGGCGTAGACTCAAGAGATGGGAAAGCATCATTCAGCACAGTTCAAGGCCCAGGTGGTCCGGGCGGCGCTCCGCGAGG
>JAABUM010000341.1_pt1 | contig 87385 bp, 79 predicted proteins | sample 5559161 | NCBI WGS metagenome assembly JAABUM01 (sample SAMN10711868, study PRJNA513369) | rock metagenome | isolation source: Antarctica rocks | place: Antarctica: Victoria Land, Siegfried Peak nord
GTCGCCAGGGGCAACAGGCCAGCCCGCGTCAGCACCGCCTCCGGCACGAATTCGACGATACTCGCCGCGCAGGCATCGAGCGCCTTGCTGACGAAGCCGCGCAGCTGCTTCTGGAAGAGGCCCTTGGTCAGCCCGTAGACCGGCACGATCCGCCCGGTATGCAGCAGGTCGGCGTCGAGCAATTCCCACTCCGGGCCTTCCAGCACCAGATGCCCGCGACGCTCCCCGAACCGTCCGCTGAGGACCACCTGCGCGCCCGGATAGAGGACGCGCGCCACGTAGGGGCTGAACCAGGTCGCGGTCAGCGCGCCGGTGCCATCCACGATCTCCGCGACGACCATCGACTTCTTGCCCGGCAGGCGCTTCTCCTCGATCGACCGGATCGTCCCTTTCACCGTCCCTTCCTGGCCGTAGAAGGCGTGGGCGATCGGGTACTCCTGCGAATAGTCCATGTAGCGGCGCGGCAATCGCTTCAGGAGGTGGCCGACCGTGCGAACATCGATCAGGCCGAGCAGGCGCGCACTGACCTCGCCCACGCCCGAGAGTTCGGTGACCGGCGAGTCGAGGGTCAGCGGCTGCTGCGGGGTGGCGACGCGCGAGGTGGTCGCCTTCGTCTTCGCTGCCGAGGGCTTCGGTTGCGGCGTGGCGGGCCGTGGGCGCGCCGCGACCGCCGACGGCTTCGGCGCGGGCTTCGGGCGGCGATTGGCGGGCGGGCCGATGTAGCGTGGCTGCGCGGTCGGGTCGTTCTCCCCGAGATCGCGCACGAGGCGGTAGAGATCGCGTAGCTCGCCGAGCACAGTATCGAGGATCGGCTCGCGCTCCTGTGGCGAGAGGCCCGCATAGCCACCCAGCAACGCCGTGATCCGCGCCAGCGTGTCATCCGCCGCGCGGGTCGGGAGCGAGCCGCGCAGCGGGGCGAGGCCCGCGCGCGTGAACGAGCCGATCCCACCGCGCGTGGCGCGATTCTGATAACCCTGCTTGGCCTCGTCGGCCAGCACATTGCCGACCCGCGCGATCATCGTTTGTAAGGAGTCTGGTACCGTGGACATCGTTCCCGTGTCAGGCGCGGCCCGTTGTCACGGCCCCTTCGTTCGCATCGATCACGACCCCGAGCGAGCCCGGCCCGAGATGCACCGCGATGACGGGGCTGGCCTCGGTGACGACGATCTGCTCGCGCGGATAAACGGTCCCCAGGCGTTCGAGGAGGGTTTCGACGTCGGCGTCGCCGATCTGGAGGGCACCGACTTGGCGGATGTGGGGGAAGTCGCGCGCGAACTTCACCAGGCCATCGATCGCCTTCGAGCGCGTCCGCGTCCGTTCGTGCGGGACCACCGCCCCCTCATCGAGGCGCATCAGCGGCTTCAGGGAGAGGATCGAGCCGGTGATCGCCGCCGCGCGCCCAATTCGGCCCCCCTTCTGTAAGTATTCCAGGGTATCGGGGAAGAAGATGATGTGCATATTGGGGATCATCCGCTGCACGGTCGCCACGACCTCCGCCAGATCGCCGCCGCGCGCCGCGATCCGTGCCGCTTCGAGCGCCAAGAAGCCGAGGCCGAGGGTGGTAGAACGCGAGTCGATCACCTCCACCTTGACCCGGTCGGCCACTTCGGCGGCGGCGAGGCGCGCGGCCCCGGCGGTGCCGCTCAGGCGCTCCGAGATGTGGATCGAGACGATCGTCTCCGCGCCCTCATCGGCCAGTCGGCGATACGCCGCTTCGAAGAGGCCGATCGAAGGCTGGGCGGTCGTCGGCAGCACCTTACCGGACGTCTTGAGGCGGCGCACGAATTCCTCAGGGCCGATCTGGACCTTATCCAGCAGCGATTCTTCCCCGAAGATCACCGATAGCGGGACGACCTCGATACCCGCCGCGAGGCGCAGATCGTCGGGAATATCGGCTGTGCTATCGGTGACGATCCGTATCCCCGCCATCGCCCCTCGATCAGTCCGTAGTCGGTGGTGCGTAGTCCGTAGAAGCGCGTGCCGCGCGACCAGCGGCGATAGATAAGGCAGACGTGCTAGAACGTCTCTACTACGGACTACGGACTACGGACCACCGACTACGGACTCGCTACTCAACGCTCATCAAGTAATCATAGTGCGGCTGTCCCCCGGCCACAAGCTCGAATGCGGCGTCGGGATAGCGGCTTTCCAGCGATTCTACCATAGCACGCCCTTCCTCCTCGCTCACGTCCGCGCCACGATAGAGGGTGATCAGCTCCGCCGTGGCGGCGGCGGTGCGTGCGAGCAGGGCGAGTAGCACCTCTTCGACCGTCTCACCGGCGCAGGCGAGCTTGCCATCAATCAGGCCGATAGTCTGACCATCGGCAACCGACACGCCATCGATCGTCGCCGAGCGGACCGCGTGCGTGACCTCCGCCGAGCGCGTCGCCTCCGCCGCCTCGGTCATCGTGGCGACGTTGGCGGCGAGCGGGGCATCGAAGTTCAACGCCGCCAGCGCCGCGATCCCTTGCGGCACCGAGCGGGTCGGCACCACCACGACGCACTTCGACGTCAGGTCCGCCACCTGTCGCGCCGTGAGGATGACATTGCCGTTGTTCGGCAAGAGGATCACCTCGTCGCCCGGCAACGCCTCGACCGCGCGCAGCAACTCCTCCGTGCTCGGGTTCATCGTCTGCCCGCCGGAGACGATCCCCGCCGCGCCGAGGCCGCGCAGCACCTCCACCAGCCCCGCCCCGGACGCGACCGCGACGATCTGCGGGCCGGACGCCTCCGCCGTGGCGGGGGTTGGCGCGATGGTGGCGCGCACCCCGGCATTCACCGTCTCGACCTGCTGGGTCATGTTGTCGATACGGATCTGGCCCAACTCGCCCCAGCGCACCGCCTCGGTGAGGATCGCGCCCGGATCCGCGGTATGGATGTGAATCTTGATCAAATCCTCGTCGCCGACCACTACGCCCGACTCGCCGAGCGCCAGGAGACGCTCGCGGATCGTCGCGAAATCGAGCGGCTGTCCGTCGCGCGGCTCGATCATCACGTTGGTGCAGTAGCCGACCTCCTCCGCGCTATGCGCGTCCAGGAACTCGGCGAACTGTCCGGCGACGCCCGCCGCGGCCACCCCCGTGCTCGCCGTCAGCGCCTCGCCGTGCGCGCGCAGGCTCGCCCCTTCGAGCAGGCTCACGATCCCCTGCCCGCCCGCGTCGACCACCCCGGCCTCGCGCAGGCGCGGCAGCAATTCGGGCGTGCGAGCCAGCGCACGTCGCGCCCCGGCGAGCGCCGCATCGAGGACCGCGCCGAGTGTGCCGCCCGCGCCATGGGCCTCCTCTGCCGCCTCCGCCGCCACGCGGATCACGGTCAGCATCGTCCCTTCGACCGGCTGCTGCACCGCCCGATAGGCGGTCGTGGCCGCCTCGCGGAAGGCCAGCGTGAGCGCGGCACCATCGATCGTCGCGGCATCGCCGAGGCCGCGCACGAAGCCGCGCAGGATCTGCGAGAGGATCACCCCCGAATTCCCGCGCGAGCCGAGCATCGCGCCGCGCGCCAGGCGGGCCGCGAGCGCGCTCGCCCCGGTCACCCCCTCGGCGTCGGCGGCGTGGACCGCTTCGAGCGCGGCGCGCATCGTCAGCAGCATATTCTTCCCGGTATCGCCATCCGGCACCGGGAAGACATTGAGCGCGTTGATCGCCTCGGCATGGTGCTCCAGGTTCGCCCCCGCCGCATCGAGCGCGGCCAGGAGCGCCTTCCCGTCGCAGACGGTGGGCAACTGCCGTGCCGCAGACCCACGCCCCTCCCCACCCGGCGCGGTCCCTGATCCGGTCATCGCCACGGCTCCTTCGTCGAGTGGGGCGAAGTGGGCCAGTGGCGAGTGGGCCAGTAGAGAAGATTCGCTCGCATCTACTTGCCCGCTTCGCCCACTTCGCCCACTTCGCTCACTCACTGAAATGCAATCCCTGCACATACACATTGACCGCCGCGACCGACATGCCGAGCGCGCGTTCGACCGCGAATTTGACCAGCGCCATCACATTCTGCGCGACCTCGGAGATGCGTACGCCGTATTCCAGGATGACGTAGAGGGTGATGACGATCCGCTCGCCGTCCATCTCTACCACGATCCCGCGTCGGGGATCATCCTGGCGGAGGTAATAGGCAAGGTTGCCGCGTAGGCCGCTCGGGGCCATCCCCACCACCCCATACGCCTCCATCACCGCGCCGTGTACCAGCGAGGCGATAGCAGCGTGCGAGATCTCCACGCGCCCGCTCGCCACACTCGTCGTGGCGACTTTGCTCCTCCGCAGCATGGCGCTCCCTCCCTGTACCTCTTCGCTTGCGATCGTGGTGAGGCCATGCTATCATCTATGGCTGTCGCGTCCCCAATCGCGCGGGCGTAGTGTGCCTGTCGGCTGGGTAATGGCGCGGCGTGAACGATCCGCCATGCGAGGTTCGGCGCCCACAACCGGCGCGCTGCTTTCGCACAGTGATGATAGCGAATAGCCAGGAAGGCGTAAAGGGGAGAAGCGATCATGGCGATGTGCGAAATGTGCGGCAAGACCAAGCAGTCCGGTAATAATGTCAGCCACTCGAACGTCCATACCAAGCGGCTGTTCCGTCCGAACATCCAGAAGACGACCGTGCTCGTGAACGGCACGCCGAAGCAGGTGAAATACTGCACCCGCTGCATTCGCACGCTGGCGAAGGCACCGCGCGGTTTCTAAGTGTCGGGCCATAACCATTCCGCGCACGATCAGGGGCGTCGCTTCAAGGCGACGCCCCGACCATTTCCCCTCTCCGGTCGGCCACCCGCGCCGAAGCCGCCGCGTCCCGTCACGTCCACGATCCAGCAGTACGAGGCGGATGTCGCCGATGGGCTGGAAGCGCTGGCGGCGGCGGAACTCCAGATGCTTTTCGGCGCGCATCTGACGATCGAGCCGCCGGTCGCACAGAGTGGGATCGTTCGTTTCAGCTACAGCGGCTCCCTCCGCCAGCTGAGCCGACCGCGCACGATCCTCGCCATCTCCCTCCGCCAGCACTTCCCGGTGCCGCGCCCGCGCGCCCTCCTCGGCGACGAACACCTCCGCGCCCTGCTACGCCAGATCGCGCTGGTGCGCGCGGTCGCCCCGCCCGATGCCTTTCAGAGCCTCTACCTGAGCGCCGCCGGGGCCGAGTCGGCGGTCATGCAGCGCCTCAAAGAGACGCTCGCCACGGAGACCGGGCTGACGCCGACCCCGACCGAGGCGCGCGAGGGCGACCTGCAACTGCGCCTGCGTCGCCCGCCGGGCGGCGGCGAGGGCTGGGAGGCGTTGGTGCGCCTCACCCCGCGCCCGCTCAGCGCCCGCCCCTGGCGGGTTTGCAACCGCGAAGGGGCGCTCAACGCGACGGTGGCGCAGGCGGCGATCCGCCTGGCCGATCCCGACCCGCGCGATCACTTCCTCAATCTCGGGTGCGGCTCCGGCACGTTGCTGATCGAGCGCGCCCTGCACAGCCCGGCAGCGCAGCTCCTCGGCTACGATCTCAGCGCCGAAGCGCTGGACTGTGCGCGCGCCAACGTGGTGGCGGCGGGCCAGGCCGAGATGATCGCCCTGCACCAGGGGGATGCCCGCGCACTCCCCCTGCCCGATGCCAGCATCGACGCCATCTGCGCCGATCTCCCCTTCGGCCATCGCGTCGGCTCCCACGATGACAATCTGGCCCTCTACCCCGCCCTGCTGACCGAGGCGGCGCGCGTCGCCCGCCGCGATGCCCCCTGTGTGCTGATCTCCCACGAGGTGCGTTTGCTCGAAGGGCTAATCGCCGCCGCCCCCGAATGGCGACTGGACGAGACGCTGCGCGTGTCGCTCGGTGGCTTGCACCCCCGTATCTTCCTCCTGCACCGCAACTGATCGCCATCGTGCCGGAAGTACCCCGCGCCAGAACCGATTACCAGTGTGCCGGAAGTACTCGGTACTCGCCCTACCCATATACCGGGACATAGCGCTCCTTGGGATATAGGAACACCGGGGGATGGTTCCGGGCAGATCGGGCGCGTATCCTGCTTGTGGGCGTTTTCGACACGGATCTCGACGTATAAGGCGACATCGATGCAAGTAGGAACCACCACCCCCATCGTGCCGGCATTGAGCGCGCGGGGCGAGTCAGGTGCCAAGCCACACATTCTGATCGTCGATGATAGCTCGCTGATCCGACGGATACTGACGCGGCTCCTGGCACAGGCAGGCTATACCACCGTGACGCATGCCGATACTGGCGCGAGCGCCCTCACCGCCCTCGGCATGGACGGCGGCGAGCCGGTCGCCGCATTCGACCTGATCTTAATGGATATGATGCTGCCCGACACCGACGGCATCACCCTGATCCGTACCCTCGCCGCGCATCCGGAGACGCGCGACATCCCGATCATCATGGTCACCGGGGAGCAGGACGACGATATCCTGAGCGAGGCGTTCGCGGCGGGCGCGATGGATTTCATCAATAAGCCGGTGTTGACGATCCCGCTCTGGGCGCGCGTCGGCTCGGCACTACGCCTGAAGCATGAGACCGATCGCCGCATCGCGCGCGAGCGGGAACTCGAGGACGAGAAAGCCAAGCTAGAGGCAAGCGAGCACCGGCTTGCAGCGGCCTACGCCGAACTCGAACGGATTTCCCTCACCGATGCCCTCACCGGCGTGGCGAATCGGCGCCACTTCGATCAGCGTTTGCGCGACGAGTGGCTGCGCGCCGCGCGCGAGGGCATACCGCTCGCCCTGCTGCTCGCCGATGTCGATCACTTCAAGCGCTACAACGACACCTACGGTCATCAGCGCGGCGACCGGTGCCTCGCGCTGGTGGCGCGCGCGCTGCGCGACCACACCGCACGGTCGAGCGATCTGGTCGCCCGCTATGGCGGCGAGGAGTTCGCCGTGCTGCTGCCGAATACCGATCTAGCAGGTGCGGCGGCGGTCGGTGAACGGCTGCGCGCGGCGGTCGCCGCGCTGGCGATCCCCCACGACGCCTCGTCCGTCGGCCCGATCGTCTCCCTCAGCCTCGGCGCGGCCACCATGAATCCCGCAACGGCTGTCTCCGAGACGACGCTGATCGCGGCGGCGGACGGTGCCCTCTACCGGGCCAAGGAGACCGGCCGCAACCGTGTGATCAGCGCCGGTTAGCGCGCCAAACCTGGTACCCGACAACAACCGGACACCCCTGCTCATGCTATGTGTCGCGCGCCGCGTGGCGGTCAGCGCGGCGCGCGCGCCAGGAGCTCCCGCGCGACCGTGCCAAGCAGTTCCTGGCCGAGCGGTGCCGTCAGGATCTGCGCCGCCACCAGTGGCGGGGTCGGCCCGGTGGTCGCCTCGTCGTTCCCCACCAGCACGATCGGCGGCAACGCCTCCAGCTGCGCGCCCAACGCCGCGATCAGTGCGGGACCATGCAGGTCGGCGAGTTCCATCCCGATCACCAGCAGATCGTAATGACGGGTCATGACCAGCGCCCGCGCGCCCGCCGCATCGCCGACCGCATCGGTGGCATACCCGGCGGCGGCGAGCACCGCACAATGCAACTGGCGCACGGTGGCGGAATCCTCGACCACCAGCGCGACCGCCCCGGTTGCGCCCGCAGGGGGGGGCGCGGTGGTGACCGGTGGGACGGCGGGCGCGGCGGGCGGCGACGGAACCTCGTTCCGCGAGGCGTGTAGGGCCGCCACCATCGCCTCGATCGGCGCATCGATCGGCGCAAGGCCCGGTTCGGCGCGCGCGATCCGCTCGCCGAGGAGATCGCGCGCACGGAAGAGGAGATCGGCGGTGGTGCCATCGAGGCGCTGTTGCCCATCGCGCAGGCGCGACAACACATCCTCGATCGCGTGTGCCAACGCCTCCACATCCGCCAGATCCATCATCGCGCCCGCGCCCTTCAGCGAGTGCGCCGCGAGGAAGAGCGCGCGCACCGGCGCGGGATCGTCCGGGTCGCGCTCCAGGGCGAGGAGTTGGGCATCGATCGCCCGTACATGCTCGTTCGCCTCGTTGCGGAACTCGTTCAGGAAGGCGCTCAAGTCGAGGCCCATCGCTGCCCTCCCCCTACTCTCTCGTGCCATGCGACGGTAACAGTCCCCGTGCCGGACGCCGCACCTCGCCGCTGACGAGCCGCGCCAGCAGCGCCGGTATCTGCGACGGCGCGACGATATGATCGACCACGCCGAGCGCGATCGCGGCGGCGGGCATCCCGAAGACGACCGAACTCGCCTCGTCCTGCGCGATGGTGATCCCGCCGAGGCGTTTCATCTCCGCCAGCCCCGCCGCGCCGTCGTCGCCCATGCCAGTCAGTAAGATCCCGATCGCGCGCGCCCCGTAGCTGACCGCGACCGAGTTGAACAGCACCGTGGCCGAAGGGCGATGCCCGCGCACCGCCGCCTGATCGGTGAGGGCCAGGGTTTGCCCCTGCACCACGAGATGTTGCCCGGTCGGGGCCAGATAGATACCGGGGCGGTCGAGGCGCATCCCCGTGGTCACAAGCTGGAAGGGCAGCGCGCACTGCGGCGCGAGCCAGTCGATCAGACTGGCCGCGAAGCCGGAAGCGATGTGCTGCACGATGACGATCGGCGACAGGAACGTCGCCGGGATCAGGGGCAGGATCGCCTGAAGCGCCTGTGGCCCGCCGGTGGACGAGCCGATGGCGACCAGCTTCGGCCGAAGCGCCGAACCGCCGCCAGCGAAGGCCGCAGGCGGGGCGAGCGGGGCGGGGGCAACGCCGCCCAAGGCTCCTGCCGGGAATGCGGCGGGCGGCCGCAACTGCCCGGTCAGGATGCGTTCCGGGGACCAGCGCCGGATCACGCGCACGTCGGCCATGCGGCGCACGGTCGCCACCAGTTCGGCGGCGGCGGCTACCCCGCGTGGTCCTGGCGTAGGCTTGGGGAGGATTGCCAGCACCCCGGCGGCCAGCGCGGCGCTGACGAGTTGCCGATCGTCCGGCGAGATCCCGGCGGCAATCATCACCACCGGCGTCGGCGTCTCCTGCATGATCCGGCGCGTCGCCTCGATCCCGTCCAGGCCGGGCATCCGCAGATCGATCGTGATCACATCCGGGTGGAGCGTGGCCGCGAGGCGCAACGCCTCTTGGCCACTCGCCGCCCGCCCGATCACCGCTAACCCCGGCGCGGCGTTGAACAGCGCGGCGAGGATGGCCCGTTGCGTCTCCGAGTCATCCACCACCAGCACACGCAGGGGCGCTCGCTCGCCGTCACCGCCCTCGTTACGCACAAGCGGGCTCATAGCAGCCTACCGATCGTGTCCAGCAGTTGCCCCTGATCGAAGCTCCCCTTGGTGAGATAGGCGTCCGCTCCGGCAGACGCCCCGCGCTCGCGATGTTCCGCTGTGTCGAGCGATGTGACCAGGATGACGGGGATATGTCGTAATCCCTCGTCGCGCCGGATCGCCGTCGCCAGCCCGAAGCCGTCCAGGTTCGGCATCTCCACGTCGCTCACGACCAGATCGACCCCCTCGCGGCCGAGCAATTCCAGCGCCTCCGCACCGTCGGTCGCCACCAGCGTCTCGTACCCCGCCGCCTCCAGAATGCCCCGCTCCAGCGTTCGCGTCGTCAGCGAATCGTCCACCACCAGCACCCGTCGCCGGCGCACCACCTGCGCCACCGGGCCACCCCGCGCGCGCGCCGTCGTCTGCAGGCCGCCGAGCCGTAACCCGCCCGCCAGGAGATCGCCGGGATTGAGGATCGCGACCGTCTCACCGGAGCCGAGGACCGCCACACCGCCGACATTGCGGACCCGCCGCAACGGCCAACCGAGCGGCTTGACCACGATCTCCTGCTCGCCGCGCAGCCGATCGACGAGGATCGCGACCCGCCGCCCCTCCTGGCGCAGGATCAGATAGGGCTGCCACGCGCCCGGCGCGACGTTCGCGGCGGCGGGCAACCCCAGGAGCGCGGTGAGCGCAACGAGTGGCACCGGCTGCCCCTCGACCGGCACGGCACGGCGCCCTTCGAGCGTCACGATCGCATCAGTGCGGATCCGCGCGAGCCGCTCGACGGGGTTCGCGGGGATCGCCACCAGTTGCTCGCCCGCCTCCACCAGGATCGCCCGCGTCGTCGCCAGGGTCAGGGGCACGGTGATCGTGAAGGTCGTGCCGACACCGACGGTGCTCGTGATCGCGATCTGGCCGCCTAGCCGGTTGACCTCGTCGCGCACCACATCCATCCCCACGCCCCGTCCCGAGGTGGCGGTGGCGACGGCGGTGGTGGAGAAGCCGGGGTGGAAAATCAGCGTGCGGGCGTCCGTCTCGTCGAGGGCGGCGGCGCGCTCCTCGGTCAGCAGCCCCTTCCGCACCGCCGCCGCGCGCAGGCGCACGGGATCGAGGCCCGAGCCGTCATCGTCGAGGGTGATCACGATCGCGCCGCCCCGATTGGCGACGGACAGAGCGATCCGGCCGCCCGACCCCTTCCCGGCCGCGAACCGCGCGGCGGCGGGCTCGATGCCGTGATCGACGGCGTTGCGGAGCATGTGCATCAGCGGATCGCGCAGGCGCTCCAGAATCTTGCGGTCGATCTCGGTTTCGCCGCCACGCAGGACGAGCTCGATCGCCTTCCCCTGCTCGCGCGCGAGATCGCGCACCAGCCGTTCGAGGGGGCCGAAAGCGGTCGCCACCGGCAGGAGGCGCGCGGCCATGATCTCGTCGGAGAGCTCCTGCGCGACGCCACCGAGCTGGGCCACGTCCTGGCGCAGACGAGCGGTCACCCCGGCCAGCGCCTGTCCCAACGCGGCGACGCGCCCCTCCGACGCCCGCGCGCGGTGGACGATCCGGTCGTAGTCGCGCAGCAGCGCCGCGCTGCCGGGCAGGGCCGCGAGCTGTCGGCGGAAGGCGTCGCGCTGTCGCGCGGCGGCCAGCCCCCCGCGTCGCCGCAGGACCAGATCGTCGCGCAGGGTGCCGAGTTCGCCCAGCCGTTGCTCGATCCTGATCCGCGCCACCGTCAGCTCGCCGGACCCTGCGAAGAGGGCATCGAGCTTGTTGACCTGGATCCGCACCGAACCACCATCGCTGGCCGGGACGACGATGGGCGGGGCGGGACGCTGCGCAGCATCGGCAAGCACAGCGGGGGCGAAGCTCGGCGGTGCGATCGGGGTCGGGGGGCGGGCGGGCGGGACGAGGGGGGCGACGAGATCTGCCAGGAGCGCGAAGAGTTCGTCGGCTGGTTCCTCGGCGGGCACCGCAAAGCGCGGCAACGCGGCGATGGCGCGACGGACAGCCGCGAACCACGGGGCGAGCAACGCGACATCGGTATGGCGCGCGCGCGCGAACGCGGCGGCCAATGCCCCGGCAAGGTGGGTCAGGTCGCCGTGTCCCAGGACGCGCGCCGCCCCTTGCAAATTGTAGGCGGTACGGTACAACAGGTCGAGCGCCGTCGTGGCAACCGCCCCCTCTTCGGCATCTTCCAGGCACGCGACTGTCTGCCCGAGGACGGCGACCCGCTCCTGCAGTTCGGCCTCGAAGGTGGTCTGCAATGCTGCTCGGAGGACGGCCTCATCGTACATGGTCTATCCCCATCGGGCGGTCGCCCGTGCGCGCAATGATCACATCTGGTATTGTCCGATGACCCCTTTCAGGCGACCGGCCAGGCTGGTCAGACTCTCCGATGCCGATTGCGTGTTGTGGACCGCCGCCAGGCTCTGCGCGGTCGCGCTGTTGATGTCGCCCATCGCCACCGCGATCTGCTCCATCCCGACCGCGTGCTGCCGCACCGACGCGGCGATCTGCGCCGCCGAGCCGGCGGCCTGACGGATCGCCTCGGCCAGGTCGTCGATCGTCTGCCCGGCCTGCTCGATCGTCCGCACGCCGCTATCGACCCCCTTCGTCCCTTGCTCGGTCGCCATGACCGCCGCGTTGGTGGCGCGCTGGATGTCGGAGAGGATCGTCCGCACCTGGGCGGTCGCCGCCTTGGAGCCCTCGGCAAGGGTGCGGATCTCCTGAGCGACCACGACGAAGCCCTTGCCGTGCTCGCCCGCGCGGCTCGCCTCGATCGCCGCGTTGAGGGCGAGAAGGTTCGACTGGTCCGCGAGGTCGTTGACCGTGGCGATGATCTCGCCGATCTGCTGGCGCTGCTCGGAGAGGGCCAGGATGTTCTCGGCGATCGACTGCACCCGCTCGCGGATGTCGGCCATCACGACCGTGGCGTCGCCCACCGCCATGACCCCCGCATCGGCGACGCGGGACGCCTGGTCGGCGGTCTCGGTAACGACCTGCGCCATCGCCACCGTCTGCTCGGCGGAAGAGCGGACCTGCTCGACCGTCGCGGTCGTCTCGGCGATCGCGGCGGACTGCTCGGTCGCGCCCGCCGCCTGCTGCGATGTGGCGGCCATGATCTCCGCACCGGCGCTGGAGAGGTTCATCGTCCCCTCCTGGAGTTCGCCGACGAGGGCGCGCAGATTCGTGATCATCCGCTCGAACGATACCCCCAGGATATCGTCGGCAGAAAGGGGATGCACCTCCCCGGCCAGATCGCCCCGGGCGATCGCATCGGCGGCCGAGGCCATCCGGTTCTGATAGGCGATCATCTCGCGGAAAGAGTCGGCCAGTTGCCCCATCTCATCGCGCGAGCGAAACCCGAACAGTTGCTCCTGCCGCCCTTCGGAGATCGCCATAGCGGCGGTGGACATCCACCTGAGCGAGCGGGAAAGGTTGTAGGCGACGAGGGCGGCGATCAGTGCGCCGACGATGATCGTGCCGAGCGTCCCCAGGAGCACCGCCGCTTGCAGGCGGTCCTGGGCGGCGATGTTCGTCTGACGGCGAATGACGAGCAGGCGCTGTTCCTCCGCGATCCCGTCGCTGAAGGTGGCGCGTATCGCATCGGTCTCCGTCTTCCCCTTGCCGGTGGTAACGAAGCGACCCATATCCTCCAACGACCGCTGCCCGGCATTCACCTGATCCCGCAACGCGAGACCCGGGGTGACGACGTCACGCTGCCACGTCGCGTAACGCGTGTCGAGATCCTGCCAGCGCTGGATCTGCGTAGGATTATCGGCGGTGAGCGTCCGCAATTGCTTCATATCGTCATCGAAGGTGCTCTTGGCACCGGTATAGCTCGTGAGAAAATCCTTGTTACCCGTCAGATAGTAGCCGCGCAGATTCGTCTCCATGTTATTCAAAGCCGAGAGCGACTCGTACGCCGTCCCGATCACCTGATCGGTGTGGGCGACCCGCTCGCTGGCGGACTCGTTCTCGGCCGTGGTCCGATAGACGAGCGCCGCCTGCCCGGCCATCAACAGGAGGATCAGCCCGAAGGCGAGGAACAGCTTGCGGCGCAGGGTAAGCGAGTCATACCAGCCCGCTAAACCGTGCCGATACCCTTCCTGATCGCGCCGCTCGAAACCGGTCTGTTCCTGATGGAAAGGGCGCGTGGCACGCTGCTCGCGCCCTAAAGAACCAGTCGCCATCGATTACTCCTTCGCAATAGCGCTCATTTGCGTAGCGTCGGCACCGCTGCCGGCGCGCTCATAGTTCGTCGGAAACCTCGAAGCGTCCATCGCCGAGGAGGGCGGACAGATCGAGCACGACGATCCCGCCTTCGGCGATGCCACGCACCGCCGGATCGCCGGGGAGGGAGGGCGCGAGCCGATCGAGCGCCATACTCCGTACCCCGTCCACCATATCGACCAGCAGGCCCACCTGCCCCACCCCGCCACCGGACGCGCAGTCGGTCAGCAGCACCAGCGCGCCATCGGGATGTGCCTCGTCGCCCAGTTGCAGCCCGCGCGCCAGATCGATCACGGTCACCACCGTGCCGCGCACGTTGAGCAACCCGGCCACGAAGGGGGGCGTGCAGGGCAACGGCGAGAGCCCGCGCGCGGTCTGCACCGCGCTGAGGAGACTGACCTCCAGGGCGTACCATTCGGCACCGAGTCGGCAGAGCAGGCACTCGACCGTGCACTGCGCGGCCAGCTCGGTCGAGCTATCCGGCGTCCCGGCCAGCTGCCGGGCGCGCGCCAGCAGCAGCGTCGTATCGGCGGCGGCGCGTTCCGTCTGCTCGGGCGGCAGTTCCCACAGGAGCGGTGCCGGGCCAGCCTCGATCATCGCGCACCTCGCTCAGCGTTCGATCCGGTCAACTGTGCCTCGACCGCGCGCCGCAGATGCGCGATGCTCAGGGTGTCGTCGCCGGGCACGGTCGCATCATCGGCCAGCGCCGCCAGGATCCGCCGCGCATGGCGGAAGGCCGCCACGGCGCGCTGTTCGTCCCCGAGCGCGCGGTAGACGCGCCCCAGGCCGAATTGCGCCAACGGATCGTCGGCGGCGAGGAAGGTCGCACGGCGCAGACTCGCCAGCGCCGTGCCGTAATCCCCTTCCTCCAACGCCAACAGGCCGTGCAGCCGGTGGGCGACTTCTGCCAGCGGCGCGCGCTCCACCTGCGCTTGCAGCGCCGCCCGTCCCGCCACCCGTTCGCCGCGCTTGAGGAGCGCCCGCGCCGCCGCCAACTCATCCACCGGAGTTGCAGGGGCCGCGAGCGGGGCGGACACGCGCGCGGCCGCCCGTGTGGCGACCGGCGGCAAGGGCCGGGAGCCCGGGCGCACGGGCACGGACGTGACCGGGGAGGGCGACACCAGGGGATCGGTACGCCGCCGTGCCGGCTCCGACGAATTGGGGCCGCTCGCCGGGGCCGGCACGACCGCCGCCGTGCGCCGCCAGAGGACCGCGCCGGGGAGGTAGACCCCTTCCAGTCCGAGTCCGGGCGGTGGGGTCGGATCGGAGGGGCCGACGATCAGCCAGCCATCGGGGGCCAACGCCGCGACGAAACGACCGTAGAGGCGGTGGGCGACCGCATGGCTGAAATAGATCATCACATTGCGACAGAGGATCAGATCGAAGCTCCCGCTCGCGCCGGGCGATGGGAAGGGCGCGTCCACCAGATTGAGCGGCGCGAAGGTGACCATGCGGCGCACCCGCTCATCGAGCAACCAGTCGTCGCCCGCGCGCGTGAAGTAGCGCTCGCGCACCCACGGCGGGGTCTCCCGAAAGGACCATTCGCGGTAGTGGGCGCGTCGGGCCAGGGTCAACGCCGGTTCGCTGAGATCGGTGCCGAGCAGCCGCAGCTGCCAATCGGGCGTCTCCGCGAGGAGTTCGCGCAGGATGATCGCCAGGGTGTAGGGTTCCTCGCCGGTGGAACAGCCCGCCGACCAGCAGGCGAGACGCCGCACCCTCGCGCGCGCGGCGAGGAGTTGCGGGAAGACGACATCGCGCAGGGCGGCGATCTGCGGGGCGATGCGGAAGAAATGGGTCTCGCCGATCGTCAGTCGCGCCACGAACGCCCGGAAGAGTTCGGCCTGCCCGCCCGCGGCGAAGGCGGCGAGCAGCGCGGCGGGCGTCGTAGGGACGCGTAACGAGCCGAGGGCGGCCGCCACGGTGTCATCCAGCCCGGCGATCTGCTGCCCGTTGAGGCGGATACCGACGCGCGCCTCGACGAGATCGCGGTACGCGGCACGCAGGGGCGGGGCGAGGGTCATCGGAACGGCGTCGGTCATCGTCACCACCCCGCCCGATCCCACCCGGCCACCGCGCCGGGCGCGAACGCGAGGGGATCGAGCAACGGCAGGTAGGCATCGCCGAGCCGCACCAGGGGGGGCTGTCCGGCGGTGTCGTGTGCCTGCACGCGCGCGCGCTCGATCGTCTCGGCGCGATCGATCCAGAGCAGGAACGGGCGCGCGGTGTCGAGCAGGAGGAGATGCTGCGCGATCCCCGGCAGCACGGGGGGGATACCGAGGGCGGGGCGGGGGTCTAGGATCGGCAGGAGGGTGCCGGCGATGACGAGCCCGCCGATCACCCCCGGCGCGGACGCCACGAGCGGCATCGGGGCGGCCATCGGGAGGATACGCGCGATCGGGGCGGCGGGGAGGGCGAAGCGCCCTTCGCCGAGGCGCACGATCAGCAACAGGGTATCGCCGGGCACGGCGAGGGACGACGTGGCGGCCTGCGCCGACGTGCTCATGGCGTGCGCCGTATTGGGCGCAAGATCGGTCTGGGATGTCGCATTCGTCGCCCCGCTCGCGCCCATTCTCTCGCCAGACCGCCCCGCGATCGCGCCGCTGAAGTACCGGTACCGTCTTCATGGAGTCTAGCGCGCGCGCGATGGCGCTCACTATCGCCCAATGGTCCCGGTTTATCGGCGTGTGAACGGACAACGATGCGGCGCGGGGCGCGGGGGCTGGAACAGGCCGACTCAGCGGACGGCGATACTCGCGGCGACCTCGGGCCGGGCCGCACCCAGCGGGAGCGGGACGAGCGGAGGCAGGCGAGCCGGTACGCGCAGCAGCAGGCCCTCGTCGTGCGGCCCAGCAGCGCCCGCTCCTCGTCGCCGAGGTGGCGGTAGAAATTGGCGACCGCCCCTCTGGCGCGGAAGTTGCCTGCGTACGACGCGGCGGCACAGGTGGGGTGCGCCGCGAACGAGCAGACCCGCCGACAAGCAACCAGGAGGAGCGGGCACGATGGCGAGTGAACAGGGGCAAGAGCAGGCCAAGACGGTCAGCGATCAGATCGTAGAGCGTCTGACCGATTGGGGGGTGCGGCGCATCTACGGCTATCCGGGGGATGGCATCAACGGGGTAATCGGGGCGATCCGGCGGGCCGGAAATCAGCCCGAATTCATCCAGGTGGCGCACGAGGAGTTGGCAGGATTCATGGCCTGCGCGCACGCCAAGTACACCGGCGAGGTCGGGGTCTGCCTCGCCACCTCCGGGCCGGGGGCGATCCATCTCCTCAACGGCATGTACGACGCGCGCGGCGATCATCAGCCGCTCGTCGCGATCATCGGCCAGCAGCCGCGCGCGGCGCTCGGCGGGCACTTCCAGCAGGAAGTCGATCTCCTGGCCCTCTGCAAGGATGTGGCGCGCGACTTCGTGGAGATGGCGACCGACCCGGCGCAGGTGCGGCACCTGATCGATCGTGCCTTCCGCATCGCTCAGGCGCAGCGCACCGTCACCTGTGTGATCCTCCCGCATGACGTCCAGCTTCTGCCCGCGGTCGAGGAGTTGCCGAAGGAGCACGGCAGCATCCCCTCCGGCGTCGGCTACAGCGCGCCGCGCATCGTTCCGACCGACACCGACCTGCGTCGCGCCGCCGCCGTCCTCAACGCCGGGAAGAAAGTCGCGATCCTTGTCGGTGCCGGGGCGCTCGGCGCGACGGACGAGGTGATCGCGGTCGCGGACATGCTCGGTGCGGGGGTGGCGAAGGCTTTCCTGGGCAAGGCCGCCGTGCCAGACGATCTCCCGTTCGTCACCGGCACGGTCGGTTGGCTCGGCACCGCGGCCAGCAATACGATGATGCAGGAGTGCGATACCTTGCTGATGGTCGGCTCAACCTTCCCCTACACCGAATATCTGCCGCAGGAAGGGCAGGCGCGCAGCGTGCAGATCGACATCGCGCCCCAATTCCTCGGCATGCGCTACCCGATGGAGGTCAACCTGCACGGCGACAGCGCCACGACCCTCGCGGCGTTGCTCCCCCTGCTCGAACGCAAGACCGACCGCGACTGGCAGGCGCGGATCGTCCACAACACCGCCGCGTGGTGGGAGAAGATCGACGCGCGCGCCGAGCAGCCGGGCGACCCGATCAACCCGCAGCTCCTTTTCCGCGAGTTGTCCAGCCGCCTCCCCGAAGGGGCGATCCTCAATGCCGATTCCGGCACCGCGACGGTCTGGCTGGCGCGCAACGTGCGCCTGCGCCGGGGGATGCTCTCGTCGGTCTCGGGGCGTCTCGCCTCGATGGGCTCCGGGGTGCCCTACGCGATCGCCGCGAAGTTCGCCCACCCCGAGCGCGTGGCGATCGCCCTCGTCGGCGACGGCGCGATGCAGATGAGCGGCTTCAACGCGCTGATCACGGTGGCGAAATACTGGCGGCGCTGGCAGGATCCGCGCCTGATCGTGCTGGTCCTGAACAACCGCGACCTGAATTACGTCTCCTGGGAGCAGCGGGCGCAGGACGGCGAGCCGAAATTCCCGGTCTCGCAGGATCTCCTCGATGTGTCGTTCGCGCGCCACGCGGAACTGCTCGGCCTGCGCGGTATCCGCGTCGAGACGCCGGACGCGATCGGGGCTGCCTGGGATGCGGCGCTCTCCGCCGACCGCCCGACCGTGATCGACGCGGTGGTGGACCCGACGATCCCGCCGCTGCCGCCCGAGTTGACCGCGCGGCAGCAAGAGGCGCTGTCGAAGGCGCTCGCGGACGGCGACCCGGAGGCCGCGCTGATCCGGGAGCGCCTGCACCAGGAAGGCTACCGCCTCACCCCGGCCTGACCGGGAGCACGCTCGCATCGTTCGGCCACACCGCGCGGCCCCGCCTTTAGGGGGGGGGCCGCCGCCGCGACCGCATCGTTTATCCGGCGGTGCGATAATGCGGCCTCACGGAAGGGGAGGCGACGATGGCCGACGATTTGGCACGGGTCGAGGTGGCGGCACAGCAACTGATCGGGGCATTCATAGGCGAGGCGGCGTTCTTCGCGCGCAATCTCCGCACCGGCGCGGAGATCGGCCACGCGCCGGATCGGGTCATGGCGACCGCCTCGACGATCAAACTGCTCGTGCTGGCGGAGTTCTTCCGGCAGGTCGCGACGGGCGCGGTCGGCATCGACACGCCGTTGCCGATCGCGGACGAGGATCGGCACGGCGGCTCGGGGATCCTCAAGGATCTCGCGCCCGAACTGCTGCTCAGCGCGCGCGACCACGCAACGCTGATGACCGCCCTCTCGGACAATACCTCCACCGCCGTCCTCGTCCGGCTGCTCGGGCGGGAGCAGATCCTGGCCTCGGGGCGGGCGTGGGGCCTCACCGCCACCAGCGCCGCCTTCGCCGGGCAGGGGCGCGAGTACGGGTCGAGCACCCCGCGCGATCTCGTGCGCCTGCTGACGTTGATCGGCACCGACACGCTCCACAGCCCTACGACCAGCGCCGCGATCCGCGATGTGCTGGTGACGCAGCAATACCACGAGCAGCTAGGGCGCTACCTCCCCTATAGCCAGTACGCGCGCCAGGGAGCCGAGCACAGCGGCCCGGTCGTCGTCCGCTCCAAGAGCGGCTTTTCGTCTGGCCCGACCGGCGGTGTCCGCGCCGATGCCGGGCTGATCGACGCGCCGAACGGCGTCCGCTACGCCATCTGCACCATGACGGCGGGCAGCCCGGACAACGGTTTCAGCCCCGAGCACCCCGGCGCGATCCTCAACGGTCGCCTCTCGCGCCTCGTCTTCGATGCCTGGACCACCGCGTCGTGACAGATACGACCATCTTCCCCGACGAGGAATGGTTCGCGGTTACGGTCGCTGTCAGTCCTCTCACGACCATCGATCCTGCCTCGCTACTCGCGGCTTTCGAGGAAGCACTCCTTCAGCGCGACTACTTCCGCAATACGCTCATCGAGTGGGATACCACTCAAAAATGCCTCCTTGTGCATCTGGAAGATCGTGGCTACAGCGGCAAGGCTACTGCCGACGGAATAGCGCGAGAAGTGGCTGAGGTATCCGCCGAAATCCTCGACACACCAGAACAGCCACGGATACTGATCATCGACGTAGGCCAGCAAGGATGACTCTGAGCGAGCGAGACATGAGGCGCGGCATGTTTGATGCTTTCCCGGTCGGGCCGCAGTGGCAACTCACCGCCGACGATCTGGCGACGATCGCCAGCGACTTCGGGCTATGCATGATCGGGACACCGCGCCAGCCACAGGCCGGGGCGATCAATGGCATCGCCCGAATCGCCACCACGAGCGGCGACTGGCTCGTCCGCGTCCAGCGCCCCTGGACGACGCCTGCACGCTTGATGGGCGTCCATCGGGCGCTCGCCTCCCTGCGCGCGGCGGGGCACCCGATCCCGGCGGTGCTCGCCACCCCGACAGGACAGACCTGGACCACCTTGCAGGATCGACTGGTCGAGATCAACGCGTTCATCCCGAGCGACGCCACCGCCGATGACGACGAACGCGGCGGCACGGCGCTGGCCCTCCTCGCGCGCCTTCATACGACGCTGGCGACGCTCGCGCCCGACGCGATCCCGCCACCGCTCTACAGCACCCACGCGGACCCCGTCGCCATGCTGGCGGGGCTGACCGAGACAGACAGCGACTTCGCGAGGTTACGGCACCACCCCGGCTACGCAGAGGCCGCCGCGACCCGCGAGACCACGCGCGGGCTCCTCGTCGCGCTCGATACGGCGCACGCAGGGTACGCCGCACGCCTGAGCCGGACCTACATCCACGGCGACTATGGCGGCGAGAACATCCTCTTTCGCGACGGACAGATCGTCGCCGTCCTCGATTTCGACTTCCTCGCCCATCGCGAGCGCGTCGCCGATCTCGCCCGCACGCTCTATTGGGGAATCGGCACATTTGGGAGCGCGCACCACGAGGCGCCGCCTTGCGACGAGGTCAGGCGACTCGCCACGCTGTTGCGCCGCTACCAGCACGCCACACCAGCTCCGCTCACCAACGATGAGATACAGGCGTTGCCCTACGAGATGGCACGCATCCCGCTCTTCTTCATCGCCGAGGCGGGCTATATCCCCACCGATGCGCCCGATCTCGCGCCGTTGCGTCAGACACTCGCGCTCAGGGCGCAACTCGGACGCGCGACCTGGTTAACGACGCACGCGGAGGCGTTCGGGGCTCGGCTCGTGAAGCTGCTAGACTAGGGCCGTGACCGAAGAGGGTCGGTGGACCCGCTGTAGGGAGGGATGCGACGAATGTACGCGACACTGAATACCGGCGCGATCGGCGTCAAGACGAACGGGGTACACGAGGCGATCGTCGCGGCGAAGCTCGGCGGCTTCGCCGGGATCGAGTTGCGCGCGCCGGAGGTTGCGGACATGATCGAGGCGCACGGCGCGGACACGGTGCGCGCGCTGCTGAGCGACGCGGGCGTGCGCGCGGCGGTCTGGGGACTCGGGATGGACATCCGTGGCGACGACGCGGCCTGGAGCGAGGCGATCGTCGCGCTGCGCCGCAACGCCGCCGCGATGGCCGCAATCGACTGCACGCGCGTCACGATGGTCCTCTTCTCGGGGAGCAACGAGCGCGATTACGACGCGAACTGGCGCTTCCACGTCGCGCGCCTGACGCCGGTCGCGGCGATCCTGGCGGAGCATGGCTGCGCGCTCGGCCTGGAATATCTGGGGCCGCAGACGATCCGCAAGAACTTCCAGTACCCCTTCGTCTACACGATGGCGAAGGCGCTGGAACTCGGCGCGGCGATCGGCCCGAACGTCGGGCTGCTGCTCGACTGCTGGCACTGGTACACCGCCGGGGACGACCTCGCGGTGATCCGCACCGCGCGCGCGGAGCAGATCGTCCACGTCCACATCAACGACGCGCCGACGGGCATCCCGATCGCCGAGCAGATCGACAACCGCCGCGCCCTCCCCGGCGAGACCGGCGTGATCGACATCGCGGGCTTCTTCGCGGCGCTGCAAGCGATCGGCTACGACGGCCCGGTGACCGCCGAGCCGTTCAAGCGCGAACTCGGCGACCTGCCGAACGATGCCGCGCGCCTCGCCACGATCCGCGAGACGATCGCGAAAGTCTTCGCCCAGGCGGGCATCGAGTAACCTTGCATTTTTCAGATGCAGAAGCGGGCCGACAACGGATAGCCCGCTTCTGCATCTTACTTATATGAAGAGCTGTAAAATAATTGTCAGAAGATTTCTAACTCCTTCTGTACTTGATCCTGAAAAAGCGTTGTTCTTTGATAGAGCATTGTTTGATTGACATCGAGATCTGCTTTGGTTGTTGGTTTCACACCACACATAGGGGAGCACCGGTTAACTGCTTCCAGAACACCATTGGCAACATTCCTTACAGACGAACCAGCTAACATATAAACAACTTGATAATCGCTTAGGAACTTGCGAGAGAGTTCGACATATTCATCATCTTTACTACTCTCGTGAATACTCCAACTGCGTAAGGCCATATCCTGAGCAGAAGCGATAAAGCTTGAATACGAGTCAATGCGCTTATTCTTGAAGTATTGGCGGTTTTCTTTTGCCCAGCGTCGATTCTCAAGCAGTATGTCAAAAACCGCTTTGAGTAAAACCCCGACAATGACTCCTGCTAAAGCAAAAATCGCTTGCATAGTGTCTCCTCACAATAAAGTTCGTATTAAGCTACGTGGTTATCGCGGTGCGCCTGTCGAGTCCCGCGCGACGAATGCGGTGGGGAGCAGCGTGAGCGCGGGGGCCTCCTCGCCGCGCAACTGCGCGATCAGCAGGCGTCCGGCGCGCAGGCCCTTCTCGTGGTGATCCTGGCGGATCGTCGTCAGCGCGGGCTGCGCCAGCGCCGCCTCCGCAATGTCATCGAAGCCGACGATCGAGAGGTCACCCGGGACCGCCAGACCGAGCGTGCGCGCGGCATCGAGCGCGCCGAGCGCGTACTGATCGCTCATCGCCAGGAGCGCGGTCGGGCGTGGCGTCCCCGCGAGCAGCGCCAGCGCGGCCTCGCGGCCAGCCTCGCGCGTGTTCGCCTCGCAGGTATAGACCGCCACCGGCGACCACGGCAACCCGGCGGCGGTGATCCCGGCGGCGTAACCGCGCAGACGCTCGGCCACGACGTGGAAGGTGGCGGTCTGCTGTCGCGGGACGTCGGCGAGGCCGCTCGCGTGCTCCGGCCCCAGGCCGAACGAGATGACCCCGAAGCGCCGGTGTCCGAGCATCAGCAGATGCTCGGCGGCCTCGCGCGCCGCCCCCCGATCGTCGATCCCGACGACCGGGCTCCCCTCGCGGTGCGCGACATCGACCAGCACCGTCGGCAGGCGCCGCACCAGCGCCGCCGCGATCTGCGGATCGTCCTGCACCAGCGAGTAGATGATGAAACCATCGACCACCGCCTGGCTGGAGGTGGGGCGCACACCGCCCGAGCATCCTGGTACGAGGAGGAGGCCGAGGCCCTCCTCCTCGGCCGCGCGCGCGATCCCTTGCAGGAAGATGATCGCCGCCGGATCGGCGAAGGCGTGGGAGAGGCGATCGGTGTACAGGAGGCCGATCGCCCCGGCGCGACCCCGGCGCAGGCTGCGCGCCGCCGGATCGGGACCGGGGTAGCCGAGGCGTGTGGCGGTCGCCATGATCCGCGCGCGCAATCCCGCCGAAAGCTGGTCGGGGCGATTGTAGGCGTTGGAGATGGTGGAGGGCGCGACCCCGAGGGCAGAAGCCATCTCGGCGAGGGTCACGCGGCGTCGGCGTTGGTCGCGCGGCGTCTCTTTCATCAGCCTAGTATACCAGCCCCGCTATCACGAGTGCGTTGTGGGTCGCTGTAGCGCCAGCGCGCCCGGTCGTCACGCCGCTCGCGGTGCCCCTGGAGCATGGTCGCGGCATGGCGTACGTCACGGCGTTTGCAGGGCGTTTGCAAACAGAGCGCAGGAGAGCAAACGCAAAGAAGCGCCCCCGCCTCGGGGTGAGGCGGGGGCATTGCTGCATATGGTCCTGTGGTGGGCTAGGGCTTCGGCGGGGCGTGGGGGTCCCCCTCCTCGGTACTACGCCCAGGGTGCAAGGGTCGCCCTGGGCGTAGTATGTCCGATTGCGCACGGCAGGCAACACCGACAAGGATCCATACACGTTGTCCCGGCCCGCACCTGGACGCCATCGACTCCGCCCGGCTCCTGGCCCTGCTCGCGATCGGGGATCGGGACATGGACGAGGGGGCGTTGACGATCGCGAAGGTGTGGCGGGTGTGGGTCCCGCTCGTCTGCCTGGGCTACCCCCACTACGGGCGGTTGCCGGTGCCGCAGGAGTACGCGGACTGAGACGGAAACCACCGCCCCCGCCTCACACCGAGGCGGGGGCGTTTGTGCGTCCGGTGTGCGGGCGGCTAGGGCTTGGCGGGGGCGTTGGGGTCGGCGACGGGCGGCACCTCCGCCGCCCCGGCCGCCAGCGGGGTCAGGGTCAGCGCGAACGAGTCGAAGGTGAGCGTCCGCGTCGCGCCGGGGCCGTTCTGGACGACGATGTAGGCGTAGTCCATCCCGGCGACGGCCTGCGGGGCCACCGCCACGTCGTAGCACTCGTGGCCCGTCGCGACGCGGTCGGTCGGGTCGTTGACAAGCGCCGTGTCGTCGGCGGAGCCGCGCTCGTTGGTGAACACGGCCGTGCTGTCGATCTTGATCCCGTTGATCCCGGCGCCCGTGGCCACGTAGCAGACGCGCACGGACGTGATCGCCAGGAAGCGCCCGAACTGGGCCGTCGGCCGCGGCAGCGGCACGACGAGAATGCTGCCGGCGCTCGCCACGAGGGTGAGGATCGCGCCGCCGTAGAAGTTCGGGGCGAGCGTGCCGCCCACGGTATTGACCACCATGTTGCCGGGGTAGCGCAGGGTCGTGGTGCCGGTCGACGGCAGGTAGGCGCTCGGCGGCTGCCCCCCCAGCGCGGCGGCGTTGGTCGCCGTCGTGGCGTTCGTCGCCGTGTCGGCGCTCCCGGCATGGGTGGCGTTGGTGGCGTTCGTCGCCGTCTGCGCGTTGACGGCGTTGGTGGCGTTGGTCGCCAGGGCGGCGGTCTGGGCGGTCTTGGCGTTGACGACTGGGGGGTTGGTGCCGAGCCCGGCGGTGCGGGCGAGGAAGGAGGCCATCTCCTGCCGGGTGACGGTGTCGGTCGGGCAATAGCTGACATCCGGGACGCAGCCCCTGGTGATGCCCGCGTCGTAGAGCAGGCCGATGTTGGCGTCGTGGACGCCGCCCGTCAGGTCGTTGAACGGCGACGCGGCCAGGAGCGCGAGCGGGGTGAGCACGACGAGCAGGGCCACCAGGGCGAGGGGCAGGAACCGGCCACGCAAGTGGCGGCGCGGGACGCGGCGCGGGCGTTCCAGGTGAGCTAAGCGGGCGGTGAAGCGCGCCTCTTGCTCGGCAAGTTGGGCGCGGAGCTGGACCAGTTCGTCGCGGGTCTGATCGTCGGCCATCTTCCCCTCCTCGGCGCTGCATTTGGCACGGTTGCCAAGTAGCAGCGTAACGGCCAGATGACTGGGCGTCTATCGGCCAAGTGGGGGACCGGTGGGACGGATCGGGCGCGCAGAGAGCGCCGAGGACGCGACCGACTGCGCCCCGAGCCCCCGCCGCGCTGTGTGGGGCGACGGGGGCGGGGGTTTGAGCCCCTGAAATACCGCTGCGCTACACCGGCACCCCGGTGACTGCCAGCACCGATTCGAGGATACGCCGCCCGTCCGCGCCGCCGAGGATCGCTTCGGCAGCGCGCTCGGGGTGCGGCATCAGGCCGACGACGTTGCGGCGCGCGTTGCAGACGCCGGCGATGTGGTTCAGCGAGCCGTTGAAGTTGGTATCGTCCGTCAGCACGCCGCGCGCGTCGCAGTAGCGGAAGACGATCTGGTTGTTCGCCTCCAGCGTCGCCAGCTCTTCCGGCGTGACGAAGTAGTTCCCCTCGCCGTGCGCGATCGGCAGGCGCAGCACCTCGCCGGCGGTCAGCCCGCCCGTGAACGGGGTATCGGTCCGCTCGACGCGAACATGGACCCACTGCGAGCGGAACTCCAGCTCGGCGTTCCGCAGGAGCGAGCCGGGCAGCAGTTGCGCCTCGGTCAGCACCTGGAAACCATTGCAGATGCCGAGGACCGGCTTGCCCGCCGCCGCGAACGCTTCCACCGCCGCCATGATCGGCGAGAAGCGGGCGATCGCCCCGGCGCGCAGGTAGTCGCCATAGGCGAAGCCGCCCGGCACCACCACGCAATCGATGCCGTCCAGCGAGGTCTCGCGGTGCCAGATCGCGCGCGTCGGCTGCTCCAGCACCTCGCCCAGCGCGTGGAGGGCATCGTGGTCGCCATTGCTCCCCGGAAAGACGATCACGCCGAAGTTCATACTTCCCCCTCTATGGTCGGGCGGACGCGGTCTAGCGCGCCGGTTCGATCACGCAGCGATAGTTCTCGATCACGGTGTTCGCCAGCAGACGGTCGCTCATCTCCTCGGCGAGGCGCTGCGCCTCCTCGGCGGAGGGGGCGTTGAGGCGCACCTGCAAATACTTGCCCGCGCGCACATCCTCCACCCCGGCATAGCCCATCGTGTGCAAGCCGTCGGCGATCGCCAGCCCCTGCGGGTCGTTGACCACCGTTTTCAGGGTCACGTAGACGTGCGCCAGCCAGGTCGCGCCGTCCGCGCCGTTCGTCACGCTCATCGCCTCTGCTCCTCGTGCTCCGTCTATCGTCTCAGGGCCAGGATGTGCGCCGCACCACCGTCGCGTCCCGCTCAGTCGGCCAGGGGCCGACCCACCAGGCGCTCGTAGGCCAGGTGATATTTGGCGGACATCCGCGCGATCACCTCCTGCGGCAGGGCCGGGGCCGGTGGCTCGCGATCCCACCCCGCCGCCAGCAGCCAGTCGCGTAGCGGCTGCTTATCGAGGCTGTCTTGCGGGCGGCCCGGCTCCCAACGATCGGCCTCCCAGAAGCGCGAACTATCGGGGGTCAGCAATTCGTCGATCAGGATCGGCGCGCCGTCGAGGATACCGAACTCCAGCTTCGTATCGGCGATGATGATGCCGCGCGCCGCCGCGTACTCGACCGCCGCCGCGTAGATCGTGCGCGTCAGCCGTTCCAGCTCCGCCGCCAGCGACGCGCCGACCAGCTCGGCCATCCGCTCCCGGCTGATGTTCTCGTCGTGCCCCTCGTCGGCCTTCGAGGCGGGGGTGAAGATCGGCTCCGGCAGGCGGTCGCTCTCCGTCAGGCCGGGCGGCAACGGCTGGCCGCAGACCGTCCCGTCGCGCTGGTATTCGACCCAGGCCGACCCGGCGAGATAGCCGCGCACCACACACTCGATGTCCACGCGCTCCGCCTTGCGGACCAGGGTCGCCCGCCCGCGCAGAAGCTCGGCATGCGCTTGCAATTCGGCGGGGAAGTCGGCGGGGTCGGTCGCGACGAGGTGGTTCCGCACCAGATCGGCGGTGCGCGCGAACCAGAAGTTGGAGAGCTGTGTCAGCACATTCCCTTTGCCGGGGATGCCGTTCGGCATGATCACGTCGAACGCCGAGACGCGATCGGACGACACCATCAGCAGATACTCGCCCAGGTCGAAGGTATCGCGCACCTTGCCGCGCCGGAACAGGGGCACACCGGGAAGATCGATCCGCAGGATCGGCTCGGTCATCGCCCTTTCACCTCATCCTTCTCGCAACCGGCGGCGCTACAGTTTCCGCCGAAACGATTGCACATCCCTCGCTACGTGGGCGGCGCGCAATTGAGCGACGATCCGCTTCGCCTGGGCGAGGGTCTTCGTATCGTGCGGGAGCGCGGACCCACCCGTACTATGAAAGCGCACCCCGGCATCGGCGATCAATGCGACTTTCCGCCATTGGAGGGCGGAAGATCGCCGGGGTACATGGAAATTCTTGCCCATGTTAAGCATCGTGCAGCCACACGCCGGACATAGCACTTCATCACGCCTATACTGCTGTTTGATGCTGCGGCGGCAGGAGAAGCAGACGTAATTGGTCCGTCTTGCCTCCTGAATCGGCCGTGCCACCCAACGCCAATACCCGAAACGGGTCATGTCCGCCTCCGTCGCGACACAGCAGTGCTCAGTCAGCCAGCGCACGCTCCGCCTTGGCATCGGCGGCGCTCGGCAGGAGGCCGACGCGCCGGAACGCCTCATCCACGAAACGCAGGTGATAGGACGGATCGAAGAGCGCGCGCAGCTTGTCCGGGGCGAGCCGATCCGTCACAGCTGGCTCGCTGGCGAGGATGTCGTACAACGGCGTCTCCTCGGCCCAGGCGCGCATCGCCGCGCGCTGCACGATCTTGTACGCCGCCTGCCGATCCATTCCCCCCTCGGTCAGCGCCAGCAGGGCGCGCTGGGAGTAGACGATCCCCTGCGTCGAATCGAGGTTGCGGCGCATCCGCGCCGGGTAGACATCGAGGCCGCGCACCACCCGCTCCGATAGTCCGAGCAGATAGTCGAGCAGGATGCAGGCGTCGGGGAAGATCACGCGCTCGGCGGACGAATTGGAGATGTCCCGCTCGTGCCACAGTGGCACCGTCTCCAGCGCCGTGACCGCGTGGCCGCGAATGACGCGCGCCAGACCGCTGATCCGTTCCACGAGGACCGGGTTGCGCTTGTGCGGCATCGCGGACGAGCCCTGCTGCCCCGCGCCGAACGGCTCGGCCACCTCGCCGACCTCCGTCCGCTGCAAGTGGCGGATCTCGGTCGCGAAGCGATCGAGCGACGAGGCGATCACCGCCAGCGTGGCGATGAAGGCGGCGTGGCGATCGCGCCCGATGATCTGGGTGGAGACCGGGTCGGGGCGCAGGCCGAGGCGGGCGCAGACGCGCTCCTCCACGACCGGCGGGACGTTGGCGTGCGTGCCGACCGCGCCGGAGATCGCGCCGACGGCCATGTCCTCGCGCGCGGCGAGGAGGCGCGTGCGCGAGCGCGTCAACTCGTCGTACCACCCGGCCAGTTTCAGGCCGAAGGTCAGCGGCTCGGCGTGGATGCCGTGCGTGCGCCCGATCTGCGGCGTGTCCTTGTGTTGCAGCGCCAGCGTGCCGACCGCCTCGCGCAGCGACTCGATGTCGGCGAGGAGCAGATCGGTCGCCTCCAGCACCTGCAAGCTCAGCGCGGTGTCGATCACGTCGGACGACGTCAGGCCGAGGTGGATCCAGCGCGACGCCTCGCCGACCGTCTCCCCGGCGGCGCGCAGGAAGGCGATCACGTCGTGCTCGGTCTCGCGCTCGATCTCCTGCATCCGGGCGAGATCGACCGTGGCCGCACGGATTGCGGGGAGCGCCTCGACCGGCACCACCCCTTCTTCCGCCCAGGCTTCGCAGACGGCGATCTCCACCTTCAGCCAGAGGGCGATTTTGCGTTCTTCGCTCCAGATCGCGCCCATCGCCGGGCGAGTGTATTTCTCGATCATCGCCTGTCGCCTCGCGTTCGTACAGTCCGGGACGCGCCATAACGCGCTATCCGGCTTCAATCGGGCGATTGTACCACAGGGGCCATAGCCACCCTCCCGGACCGGCCCGCGCATCCTTTCACCGCTTCTTCATCGGGCGCTGTCCGCCCCTTTCGCCACGCTGGCTCTGCACCAGGCGGCGAACGCTGCCAGGATTGATCGACGCTTTGTGGGGCGCTGATAACGGGCGATAGAGGGGTCAGGGCTGCCACAGCCGAGCGCGAATCGGGCGTGATTTCCGCCTCGATACACGGCCCAATTGCGGCAGCCCTGACGCGCGGATACGCATCATTTGCAGAAGCAGCCGATGTGAAAACGGCAAGGGCCGATTCTTGACCGCTCGAACGATCCCCGTTGGATCGCTACCACCTATGCTCCTACATGGACATCCTATGCGAGCGGGGCGCTCAATTGTGACCGACTTATTATGCAACCTGGGAATCGTCGAGAAGACGAGCAACGGAGTGGACTGGCGCGCATTCTCCTTACGACGAGCGGCGCAACCAGCCGCGCACACGCGCGGTCAACGCCGTCAGCCGGGCCTGCGCCGCCAGCGTCTGTTTCACCTCCGTCGGTCGGCCAGCTGGCGGCGCGTCGCTTCATTCGGGGCACCAGCCCGACGACGTTCGAGCCGTCCAACCCCGTGCTGCGCGCCCAGGTGGCCGCGCTGATCGGGCGCACGCTCGGCTTCACCGCCGCACCGCCCGCCGGCAATCCGTTCCCGGATCGCTGCGACCCGGCGAACCCGAGCAACTGCATCGATGACGAACTCTGAGGCTACCTGGCGGCGTTGTCGGCGAACGGTATCGCCAAGGGCTACACCGACGCCGCGACTTGCACAGCGGCGGGGACGACAGCCACCTGCTACCTGCCGCGTGACCCGGTGCTCGGCGTGCAGGCCGTGTCGTTCATCACCCGCGCCTTCGTCGCGAAGGGCTACTGGGTCCAGGAGACGACCGATGTGCCGACCATCTACGCGAATGTGTCGGCAAGCACGGGAGCGCGCCTCGACCTCGTGACCTTCGTCAAGAACGCCGGCGATCTGCCGGGCCTCCCCTCGACCGGGGCCTTCACGGGCTACGATCAGGCGGCGACCCGTGGCTTCTTCGCCCGCGCACTCTTCCAGGCGTACAGCGCGTACTTCTCGCTCAACCGTATCCCGACCCCGTAAGCGCCACGCCGACCGACCGACAGCACGAGGAGGGAGGGGGCCGGCCATACGGCCCGCCCCCTCCCTCAATTACGCCGCGATGCGACATGATGGGCTTGCCCCGCGCCAGTTCACCCAGGGGGATGCGCCCAGGCCGGTGCCGCGGAGGTGCGTCCCCAACCAAGCCTTGTACCTTCCACAGGTAGCCATATACCCCCTTGCGGCATAGCTTGTGACTCCGGCCACCGCATCGCCGCACAGTACGAGCGACCTATGTATTTGCGACTCACGATCAACGACACGACACGATCCCATTGAGTCATCCCGAATATCGAGATGACCGATAACGCCTCGAAGCGCGCGGCTGGTCACGCATGTGCGCTCACGAAACATGGATGGCATTACCGTTACAGCACTCTCCGCAAAAAAGTCTTTCGAGCGCGCCTAGGCACCGCCATTATCGAACAGCGACAAAACGAACCGCGACGTAATAGTCACAGCACTTCGAGAAACAGCATACGAACGGCGCACGCGGCGCTCATCAACCGCCCCGCTTCTTTATCGAAAGTTCATTCGATACCGTCTGAAGGTTCAAAGAGCGTCGCTATCCTTGAGCATGTGGCACGATGCGGGCGCGCGAATGCGCCCGACCCGGCGGCCACGGGGTCGGCCCGCACGGGGCAACCAGGGTCAAGGAGCACAGATGGAGCATTTGCAGCAGGAAGCAGGCGCGCACCGCGCGGCGCGCGCGACGGAGCAACGCGAGAACGCAACCCCACTCCGGCGGGCCTTGGCCACGGTGCGCGGGGAACGCGCCATCTTCCCACCCCGCGCCGGTGTAGCGATCGACGCCGAGACGAGCCATAACTCCTGGCGCCGGGAAGGCCCGGCGCTCCTCGTCGTCCTCGCCCTGTCGGCGGGGCTCAACCTCTACGGCCTCGCCAACGAGGGCTACGCCAACGAGTATTACGCCGCCGCCGTCCGCAGCATGCTCACGAGCTGGCACAATTTCTTCTTCGTCTCGTTCGATCCGGGCGGCTTCGTCACGGTCGATAAGCCGCCGCTCGGCTTCATGATCCAGACGATCAGCGCCAAAATTTTTGGCTATCACGGCTGGAGCATCCTCCTGCCAGAGGCGCTGGCCGGGGTTGCCGCTGTCGCCCTCCTCTACTATCTGGTGCGGCGCGTCTGGGGGCCGCTGGCGGGGCTCGTCGCCGCGTCCGCCCTGGCCGTCAGCCCGATCAGCGTCGTCACGAGCCGCAACAACACCATCGATAGTTTGCTGGCGCTGACGAGCCTGCTGGCGGTCTGGGCGGTCGGCCGGGCGATCGAGAGCGGGCGACACCCCCTCCGCTGGCTCCTCCTGGCGGACACGTTCGTCGGGCTCGGCTTCAACATCAAGATGCTGGAAGCCTATCTCGTCGTCCCGGCCCTCTGGCTCGCCTACCTGCTGATCGCGCGGGCGCGCTTCTTCGTCCGCATCGGCCACCTGATCGCAGCGACGCTGCTGCTGGTGGTCGTCTCCCTCTCCTGGGCGACGGTCGTGGACCTCACCCCGGCGAGCGCGCGCCCCTACGTCGGCTCCAGCCAGACGAACAGCGTCCTCGAACTCGCCCTCGGCTATAACGGCCTGCAACGCCTCCTCGGGCGCGGCGGCACCGTGGACACCCTCCTCAGCAGCGACGCCTCGGGCGACGGCGGCGCTGGCGGCGGCGGGGTCGGCGGGGCGAGCGAGAACGGGCCGAAAGGGCTCCTGCGGCTGATCGACACGCAACTCGGTGGCCAGATCGGCTGGCTGACGCCGCTCGCCGTGGTCGGAGTCCTGGCGGCCGCCTGGGCGATCCGCCCGCGCCGCCTCCGCTTCTGGCAGCTCGCGGCCAGCCCGACCGGCTCCGGGCCGCTCCGCCGTCGTCGCGCCTCCTTCGTCATCTGGGGGACGTGGTTCGTGACGATGGGCGCATTCTTCAGCATCGCGGGCTTCTACCACCGCTACTACACGACGATGCTCGCCCCCGGCCTGATGGCCCTGGTCGGCATCGGGATCGCGCTCCTCTGGCGGGCCTGGCAGCGCCCTGGCACCCGCGCGCAGCTGCTGCGCGGGGGGCTCGGCTGGGCCCTGCCGCTGGTCCTGATCGGCACGGTGGCCGTGCAGGCGCACATCCTCGCCAGCTATACGACCTGGGCCGCGCGCCTCAACCCCGTCATCTACGGCCTGAGCATCGCGGCGGCGGTCCTCTTCGTGGTCGCGCGGCTCCTGATCCTCGGGCGCGGCACCGTCGCGGTCCGGGCGCGGGGCGCGGGGCGTGTCGCGCTGGCGGCGGGGCTCGCGGCGGTCCTCCTGACGCCGACCGTCTGGTCCGCTATCTCCGTCCAGGCCGCGAGCAACGGCGGGAACTCCTCCATGCCGGCGGCCGGCCCCGCGGGTGGCGGCGGCCTGAGCGGCTTCGGGAACTTCGGCGGCGGACAACCACCGGCCGGGCAGGTGGGTGGCGGTCAGACGACCGGCGGCCAGACAGGCCGTGGCATCCCCGGCACCACCGGGGCGACCACCGGCACGCAGCCCCGCACCGGGGACCGCGAGGCGAGCGGCGCGACGACCGGCGTGACCGACGAGCGCGGCACCGTGCCGACGACCGGTGAGCAGCCGAACGGCGCGGCACCAGCGACCGGCAACTTCGGTGGTGGCGGGCGCGGCGGGCTGGATACGCAGACCCTCAACTGGCTGATCGCCAATCGCGGGAACGCGCGGTACATCGTCGCCGTCTCCAGCGCGAATCAGGCGTCGTCGGCCATCGTCCAGACCGGGGAGCCGATCATGGCGACCGGGGGCTTCTCCGGCAGCGACCCGATCCTCGATGCCGCCTCGCTGGCACAACTGGTCAGGGACGGCACGATCCGCTTCTTCATCACCGGTGGCGGCATGGGCGGCGTGCGCGGCGGCGGCGGCTTCAGCGTCGATAGCTGGGTGACCGCGCACTGCACCGCCGTCCCGGTCGGCACGATCGGCACCACCAGCACCCAGACGATCTACGATTGCAGCGCGGCGCAGTAGAGGCGCGGCGGGGGCAACCGGCCCCCGCCAACACTCTCCGCACCCGTAAGGAGCGGCTTCATGGCGACGATCTACCCCAACACCAGGCCACAAGGGCGCGCCCGCCCGCTCTCGCTCGACCTCGCCGCCCGCCTCGCTGGGCTGAGCGCCCGCACGCCACGTCTGATCCGCTTCGGCGCGGTCGGCAGCACCTGCGCCATCCTCCAACTCCTCGCGCTCGGACTCCTGAGGCAGCTGGGACTCGAACTGCACGTCGCGAACGTCATCGCCTTCATCCTCTCCACCCAGGTCAACTTCGCGCTCAGCTCGGCGATCACCTGGCGCGACCGGCGGCACCCGCAGGGGTCGCGCCAGGGCATGGCGCGGCGACTCGCGGGCTACAACGTCCTGGCGCTCGGCTCGCTGCTGATCAACCAGGCCGTCTTCGCCGTCGCCCTGCCCCACGTCCCCTATCTGGTGGCCGGCGTCGGCGGCATCCTGTCGGGGATGCTGCTGACCTACGCGATCAGCGGGCAGCTCCTCTTCCGGCAGCGACTGGTCGCCGCGAACGAGCCGGGGGTCTGAGCGATGTGCCAAACGGTGACGGCCACGCGGCCACAACCTTCACCAAACCCCTAACCGGTCGGGGCCGGGCCTTCAGGGCACGGCCCTAGACTGTTGGTAGAGGCCGGGCACCGGACAGTCCCGCCGTATCACCATCCAGCCTGTAGACAGGTCCACAAGGAGGATGCACCCGCGATGGCCACCACACACAACACCGACACCGCGCGCCCCGGTGACACGCTGCGGACGCCGGACACCGAGACCCCGACCGGGATGCGGCCCGCGCCGAACGCCGATGCCGCCTACCCCTACACCCTCTCCCTGATCCTCCCGGCGCACAACGAGGCCGGGAACCTGGAATGGGTCGTGCGCGAGGCGCTGGCCGCTCTCCCGCCCCTCTTCCGGGCCTGCGAGATCATCGTCGTGGACGACGGCAGCACCGACGAGACCCCGGCCATCGCCGACCAGATCGCCGCGTCCAACCTGCGGGTGCGCGTCATCCACCACCCGCGCAATCGCGGCTATGGCTCCGCCCTCCGCAGCGGCTTCGACGCGGCGCGCGGCGACCGGGTACTCTTCATGGACGCCGATCGCCAGTTCGATATCCGCGAGGTCGCCAAGCTCGCCCCGCTAGCCGAGCGCTACGACATCGTGGCGGGCTATCGGCTGAAGCGGCACGATCCGTGGCGGCGCGTCGCCCTCGGCGCGACCTTCAACACGGTCGTCAAAATCCTCTTCGGCGTCCGGGTACGCGACATCGACTGTGGCTTCAAGCTCCTCCGCACCGAACTGATCCACAGGCTCGATCTCCGCGCGCCGGGCGCATTGATCAACACCGAGATTCTCGCACTCGCCCACCGGCAAAGGGCGACCGTGGCGGAGGTCGGCGTCTGCCACTATCCCCGCCCGACCGGCGAGCAATCGGGCGGCAGCCTCCGCGTGGTGGCCCGCTCCCTCGACGAGATGTTCCGACTCTGGCTGCGACTGCGCGCCGAGGATCGCACGCCCCGCCCGACGGCGGGGCGCAGGTTGGGCACGAAGGTGCAGGAGTAGACGGCATGGTCAGTACCGATCCGGCGCGGGTGGAGACGAGCCACCCCCGCACCACCACCTTCGCCCCGGCGGAGCAGACGTCCGCCCGATCCGCCCGCACGCTCGCGGCGATCGGGTGGCCGCGTGTCGGGCTGACGGCGGTCCTCGCCCTCGCGGCGGCGCTCAACTTCATCAACCTCGCCGCCGAGGGCTATGGCAACACCTATTACGCCGCCGCCGTCAAGAGTATGCTGACGAGCTGGCACAACTTCTTCTTCGCCTCGTTCGATGCGGGTGGCTTCGTCAGCGTGGACAAACCCGCGCTCGGGCTGTGGATCCAGGCGATCAGCGCCAAGCTCTTCGGCTTCAGCGGCGTCAGCCTGCTCGCGCCGCAGGCGCTGGCCGGGGTCGCCTCGGTCGGGATCCTCTACCTGCTGATCCGACAGGTCTGGGGGCCGGCCGCCGGGCTAGTCGCGGCGCTGGCGCTGGCGGTCACGCCGATCAGCGTCGTGACGGACCGCAACAACACGATGGACAGCCTCCTGATCCTCTTCCTGCTCGGCGCGGCCTGGGCCGTCACCGCCGCCACGCGCCGCGCCAGCCTGCCGCTCCTCCTCCTCGCGGGGGCGCTGGTTGGCCTCGGCTTCAACATCAAGATGCTCCAGGCGTATCTGGTCCTGCCCGGCATCGCCCTGGTCTATCTGCTCGGCGCGCGGCGCGGCTGGTGGACAAAACTCGGCCACCTCGCGCTGCTGGGCGTGGTCACGCTCGTGGTCTCGCTCGCCTGGGTGGTCGCGGTGGACCTGACCCCGGCGAGCGCGCGCCCCTACATCGGCTCCAGCGGCACCAACTCGGCCCTCAGCCTCGTCCTCGGCTACAACGGCCTGGGGCGGCTGACGACGGCGCTGCCACAGGGGGTGCGCGACGCCCTGACCTTCCTACCCGGCAACATCGATCTCGAAGTGGTGCCGGGCAACTCCCCCGGCGTCGGCGAGCCCGGCCTGCTACGCCTCTTCAATAGCGGGCTCGGCGGTCAGGCGAGCTGGCTGCTGGCCCTGGCGCTGATCGGGCTCGTGGCCGGGATCGTTTCCGCCATCCGCCGCGTGCCGCTCGACGCGCGCGGCCAATCGGTGGTCCTCTGGGGCGGGTGGCTGGTCGGCACGGCGGGCTTCTTCAGCATCGCGCGCTTCTTCCATACCTACTACCTGACGATGCTCGGCCCCGGCATCGCGGCGCTCGTCGGTATCGGCGTCGCGGTCCTCTGGCGCGGCTGGCTGCGCGGCGGCGTCCGGAGCATCTTCCTCCCGGCGGCGCTGATCGGCACCGCGTTCGTGCAAGGGAAACTCCTCGCCTACAACGCCGAGTGGAGCGCGCGTCTGACCTTGCCGATCGGCATGATCTGCGTCCTGGCGGCGGGCGCGCTGCTGGCGGCACGCTTCCTCCCGCACCTCGGGCGACGCGCGGCCCCCCTTTTCGCGGCGGTGGCACTCTCCGCGCTGCTGATCGCCCCGACCGTCTGGTCGGTCGTCTCGGTCCAGGCCGGGAACGGCGGCGCCTGGCTGCCGGAGGCTGGCCCGACGAGCGTGATGGGTCGCGGCGGCGCGGGCGGCGGGCAGCCGGGCAACTTCGGCGGCATGACCGGTGGCACGGCCACGCAGGGCCGGGGCACGCCCCCTCAGGGCCGCGCCGACACCGCAACGGGCACGACCGGCACGGCGGGCGGGAACCGGACGCAGGTGGGCGGCTTCGGCGGCGGCGGGAATCAGGCGCTGACCTACGCGGGGGCGAACTGGAATCCGCTCAACGCGGGACTGACCCAATACCTCGTCGCGAATCAGGGGAACGCCACATATCTGGTCGCGACCACTTCCTCGTCCTACGCCAGCGTCTTCGAACTGGCGACCAATCAGCCCGCGCTGGCCCTCGGCGGCTACCAGGGGTGGGACCGCATCCTCACCCCAGCGCAACTCGCCGCGATGGTCGGTTCCGGCGCGATCCGCTTCTTCTACATCAGCGGCAGCGCCAGCGCCGCCGTGCAGCGCACCGGCACGAATGGTACCAACAGCGTCAGTAGCACCGATGGCACCTCCGACCTGACCGCCTGGGTCCAGTCGAGTTGCAAGGTCGTCGCGGCGACCGGCACCACGACGAACGGTGCGGCAGCGAGCGGCAACGCCTTCGGCGGCGGCGGGCAACCCCAGCTCTACGATTGCGCCAAGTAACCGCACGATGGCGCCCGCGCAGCGAGCAAAGCGGTGGCGGGGGTGGGCAGCGGCCCGCCTCCGTCACGTATACTCGACAACCAGGAGAACCTACTTACAGCGCGGCGCAAAAAGCGTGACCGTGCAATGCAGTTCAGTCCCCGGAGGGGACAGTGTGCCCTTCATGGGTAGAGTATTCCCCGGAGGCAGTGCGCCCTTCATGGGTGGGAGCTCCTGCGCTTCGTGGCCGCAGCTCTGAGCCGGGAGTGCCTGCCCTCCGGGATACAGCGTCCCCCAGAGGGGAGCTACTGCCCTTCATGGGTATCTTTAGTCCCGGTCCCTGGCGAGCCAAGCATTCTGCGCGTTGTTCTGAGCATGCCCCGTCGGCGGCACCATACCGGTGCTATGGGCACGCCAGGAGCAAGCCGACGGGCAACTTCCCGCCGACGAGAGGGGTTGACGATGGCACGTAGGGCGGCGGGCACGCGGAGTCGACAGGACGAGCGCGTCGCCACCCCCCCGAGCGCGGCGACGGCGTTGCCCCAGGGGGACGTGGCGGAGCGCGATCGCGCGCGCGACTGGCTCGGCCTCCTGGCACACCCGCTGGTCGCGGGGCTGCTGACCCTCGCCTTCTACCTCTGGCGGGCCAGTATCGCCCCCTGGGGCCTCGGACAGACGCGCTTCGCCGACTTCAACTGGCTCGCCGACGCCTTCCTGCACGGGCAACTCGCGCTGCGGAGCACCCCGATCGATACGCGCGACCTGATCGAGTATAGCGGCAAGCTCTACCTCTATTGGCCCCCCTTCCCGGCGCTCGCGGTCGCGCCGCTCGTCGCGATCTTCGGGCTTGGCGTCAGCGATGTCCTCTACACCGCCGCGCTCGGTGCGCTCGGCGTGGCGCTCGTCGCGGCCCTGTTAGCGAGCGCCGACCGGATCGGCCTCGCCCCGCTCGACGCGCCACGCCGCGCCCTGCTGACCCTGACGATGGCCTGCGGGTCCGTGCAACTGATCCTCGCGCCCGCCGGAACGGTCTGGTTCACGGCCCAACTCCTCGGGTGGGTCTGCGTGCTGGCGGCGGCGCTCGCCGCGTTCGCCCTGCGCGGTCCGTGGGGCTACTTCCTGGTCGGCCTCGCCCTCGCCGCCGCCACCGGCACCCGCAACGCGCTCCTCTTCAACGGCCTCTGGCTCGCCTTCTACCTCCTGCGGCGCGACTGGGCACGGCCGCTCCGGTGGCGACTGCGCGCGGCGGCGCTCGGCCTCGCGCCAGTCGTCGTGGGCCTCCTACTGCTCGGCTGGTACAACCTGGCGCGCTTCGGCAGCCCGCTCGATGTCGGGCTCGCCTGGCACCAGATGGATGCCTCGTTCGCGGATAACTTCGCGCGCTACGGCGTCTTCAGCATCCACTATCTCCCCACCAACCTGCGTTACCAGTTCCTCGCCTACACCGTCTTCTCGGACGAGCGCTGGCTCGGCGGCGGCATCTTCTGGATGACGCCGCTCCTCTTCGGCGCGTTCGGTGGCCTCTGGGCCGGGCGACGGAAGCCGCTCACCTGGATCATCCTGGGGAGCATGGTCCTGACCTACCTGCCGATCGGCCTGCTGCTGGGGAGCGGCTACCTCACCTTCGGCCCCCGCTACCTCCTCGACCTGATGGTGCCGCTGACCATCCTCACGGCGCAGGGGATCCGCCGGTGGTCGTGGACGCTGCTGGTCGCCCTGACCGTGATCGGCATCGCCACCTACGCCTACGGCGCGGTCCTCTGGCAGGGGCTCACCTATGCGGTCCGTTAGCCTCGCCCACCGTTGCACGCAGACAACGACATACGCCAGAGGGCCGAGGCGCGGAATGTGCGAGCCTCCGTTGCGGGAATGTGGCGCCTGAGCCAGCCGCCGCATAGGCGCTGTCGGGTTCGTCCTGTGTCCCGTGTGAGCCGGAACTGCGCCGCGCTCCTGCGTTTGTGCGCCGACGATAACCAGAACGGAGAGGCAAAAGCGATGCGACGCCAGTTAGCCACGGGGGCCGCCGTCCTAGGCGGGGCCGCCTTCATCCGCTGGGCCTTGGCGAAGACGAGTCCGGGGCGGGATGCCAAGGTGCCGCACGCCCGGCAGAGCGAGCAAGCCTACCGCGCCGCCGAGCACCGTGTCCTGATCCTCGGCGCGGGCTTCGGGGGTCTCTCCACCGCGCTCGAGTTGGACCGCCAGTTGCGCCGGGCCGGGCGCAAGGATGTCAGCACGCTGGTGGTCGACCGCGACAACAGCCAGGTCTTCACCCCGCTCCTCTGGCTGGTCGCCAATGGCCGCGCCAACCCGAGCAACGTGGTCGTGCCGATCCGCGCCTTCCAGTGGGGCCGCTCCTTCCATGTCCTCCAGGCGCAGGTGCAGAGCGTCGATCTCGAACGGCGCGAGGTGCTGACCACGGCGGGCACGCGCCCGTACGACACGCTGGTGATCGCGCTGGGCAGCATCACCGCCATCCCGAAGCTGCCCGGCCTGGAGGAGCACGCGCGCGTCTTCCGCACGGCGACGGATGCGCTGGAACTTCGCAATCACCTGATTGACGCGATCGAGACGGCCCACCGCACCGACGACCCCGCCGCGCGCCGGGCGTGGCTCACCTTCGTCATCGGCGGCGGCGGCGACACCGGGATCGAGCTGGCGGCGACGGTCCACGAATACCTGCACTACGGCCTTTTCGCCGAATACCCCTGGTTGGAGGACGACGCCCCGCGCGTCGTCGTCGTCGGGCGGGCCGATCGGCTGGTCCCGCTCAGTTCCGAGCAGACTTCTTCTGAAGTCAGGCGGATTCTCGAGGCGGAGGGGATCGAGGTGATGACGGGGGTGGCGATCACCGGGGCGACCGCCGACACGGTGCAGACCTCGCAGGGGGACATCCCCACACACACCTTCTTCTGGGCCGCCGGGATCGCCGCTCCCTCGGTGGTGCGCGACATCGCTGTGCCGCACGCCCGGAACGGCGCGATCCTGGTCGATGAGCGCCTGCGCGTGCATGGTCAGGAACACATCTACGTTATCGGGGATGCGGCGTGGGCCACCGACTCGGCCGACAACGGGGTGCCACCGACCGCGCAGGCCGCCGAGCACGAGGGGATCTATATCGCCCAGGCGATCGCGGCGCAACTGGCTGGGGAGACGCCGCCCCCGTTCGAGTTCAAGCCGCGCGGCCACCTGGCGCTGCTCGGACGCGGCACGGGGGTGGCGCAACTCGGGAATTTCAACCTCACCGGTTTCCCGGCCTGGTTCCTCTGGCACGCCTATTATCTGACCCATATCGGCACGCTGCGGAACCGCACCCGCATGATCGCCGATCTCGTCCTCTCCGCCCTCACCGGGCGCGAGACCGGCCAACTGCGGATCGATCCGCTGGAGAGCCCCGAAGCGAGTTGAACGCGGACACGATCAGGACGGGGGGTGGGTACAAACAGTACCCACCCCCCTGTTGCGTGCACGCAACCATGTCCCACACCGTCAGACGGCGTTCAGCGGGGGTGCCTATAGGACGGCCCATCCCTGACCCGATCTTCATCGCAGATTCATCGGCTTCCCCTCGTCTTCTCAGGGGTGACGAGCATACGCGTACATCGAAGCAGTGCGGCTCGCCCCCTACCCGGCCACCGACCGCACCGAGCGGCGAGCACACCAGCGGTGTGGCACGACCAGCGCCGCCGCGCACAGGAGGGTTCCGCTGCTGCTGTACACGATCCACCATCGCGCGCCGATCGTCGAGGATCGACGGGGCGCGAGCTATCTCTTCAGCCGGGGGCAGTTGCACCTCCGCCTGCGCGTCCCCTAGACGCGAGCGCGCGGTTGGCACAACTGCTGGCGACCTGCGGCGTCTGGAACCATGTGCCGCTCGCCGAGCCGTATACCCTGGTGGAACTGGCGCGGTTGCTACCCTGAGCGCACGTTACCGTATCGCCGCGTTTTCGTGCTTCGCGCCCCGGCGGAGACAGGGATGCGGGCAGGGCACACCATCCATGCCCTGACCACATCCAGGGGGGCCATGCGACGCGGCGGAATTCGGCGCCGTCTGGGAGTTGCCTGGCGGGATACGGGCGGCTGATCGCTATGAGGGCTGCTCATCCGGTTCGGCTTCTCCCGGCGCGCGATCCTCGGAGTAGATCGTCCGCACATCCCCGCCGGGCGGGGTTGCCTCATCTTTCTCCTCGCCATTACCCCAGGCGCGCGCCACGGGATCGTCAGCCGGATCGTCCCGCCCTTCGGTGGTGGCCTGTCGTTTGTCTTGTTCGCTCATGGTCGCTGTTCTCCATTCTTCTTGCCGGTTCGTGTCGCTACAGGGCATGCTAGGCGGACGAGATATCGTCGGCCCGATAATTGCCACTATGCACAATCAGGGCCAACCGAAACCGTGTGCGGGCAGGGCGAGGGGAGAACATGATGGGCATGAACAGTCGGACGCTGCGCGATGGCGCGGTCGCCGGAGTGGCGGCGACCGCGACGATGAGCGTGGTCATGCTCGCCGCCAGGCGATTGGGCTTCCTGGGCGAGCCCCCCCCGAGACGGATAACCGACGTTATGCTGGACGGGGTACGGCGAGAGGGCTCGCCGGGATGGCTCAGGAACGGTCTGGCGACGGTGGCGCACTTCGCGTTCGGCGCGATGCTCGGCGCTGGCTTCTCGCTGGCCCACCGCCGCTATCCGCGACCGTATAGTCTCCTTCCTAGCGGGCTCATCACGGGCAGTCTCGTGTGGTTCGTCAGCTATCAGGGTTGGGTACCGGCGCTCGGTCTAATGCCGCCCGTCCAGCGCGATCGGCCCGGACGTCCGGCGACGATGCTCGTGGCCCACTGGGTCTACGGCACGACACTCGCTCTCTGCCTGGGATGGTGGGAGCGGCGCAGCATGGCGCGGTGACGGCGCCTCTGTGATAGGGTATCGGCAGCAATACCAGGCCCGCTACACCCGTTTTCGCACGCCGAGATCGCGGCGGCCCGGACCTGTGGAAACACAGGTCCGTTCCTCACATGCCCCCTCGACACAGGGGCGATGGAAGGTGTACCAGACACCCTGACAGTGATCGGGCGACGCTGCTCGTGTGCCTTCGTGCGTGGGGGCGGCTGTCAGGTTGGCGAGACGCCGCGAATTGTCACGCGCGTGCCGACGTTGGCGAAGTTCCAGAAGTATTCGGCGTCCTTCAGCGTCTCGCTGACGCAGCCGTGGCTGGACGGTGTGCCGAAACTCCCAGGGGTCTTCCACCAGGAGTAGTGCAGGGCATGGCCCTCGTTCGTGAAGTATTGTGTGTAGAGGACATTCTCCAGGCGGTAGTATTCCTCCGCCCCGATACTCTCGCTCGTCATCGTCTCGTTCTCGACGCGGTACATGATGTGGTAGGTGCCGTTCGGCGTCTCCCACCCCTTCTTGCCGCTGGAGATCGTGGCGGTGTATATGACCTTCTTCCCGACGACCGCGTTCATCCGCTGCGTCGTCAGATCCACATCGACCCAGCGTTCCGGCTGCAACGCCGCGACATCGGCCTCGGTGACCTGCGGTCGAGTCTCGCGCACGGCCAGCGGCAACGAACGCGCCGCCTTGCCATTCTGTAACGCAGCCAGCGTCGCCTTACGGGCTGCGTCGGCGTCGAGCGCGCGCCCGGCCTGACTCGCGCCGGTCAGGCGATAGACATCCGTGCCATCGTCCATCGTGTAGGTCGCATCGACCGCCGCTCGGTCGATCTGACCGCGCAGCCCGCCGAGATAGGCCGACACCGCCCCTTCATCGAGGACGAGGCGCGGCCCTGCCTCAGGGGTCAGTCCCGGCGCGATCGACAGCCAGCCCGCGAGTTGCGGCACGCCGACGAGCCAGCGCTGCCCCTCCCAGCTGAAGAGGAGCGGCCCGGCGAGGGCGCCCCGCGCCGCCAGCGCGTTCGCCGCCGCGATGTCGCCATCGGTCAGCCCCGGACGCCAGCGATCGGTGGCCGGGACGACCGTGCGCGCGTCGGCGGTATCGAGCGCGGCGAGCGCGGCGGCGACCGTGCCATCGAGGTTCAGTTGCCGACCATCGAGGGCCGGATTCGTCACGACGAACGCGCGCTGGCGCTCGTCGTATTCGTAGGCCGCGTTCTGCGTGTCGCGCCGCACCGCCGGGGCAAGGCCGACGAGGGCGGCGCGCACCCGCGTCGGCTCGACCGCGACGGTCAGCGGGGCAGCCGCGCCGCCCTGCTGCACGGTCAGCCAGGAGCCGATCGCCGCGGGATCGAAGCGTTGATCGAGCCCCTCGCCGCGCAGCGTCAGCGGCGCGGACAGCAGCCCTTCGGCGCGCGCCTGCGCCGCCACCAGGGTTGCGGCGTCGATCGCGGGCTGGATCCCCTCGGCCACCGGCAGCGTCACCGCCGTCGCGCCGCTCGTCGCCGACACCTGGAGGAGTTGCCGCGCCGCCGCTTGGTCGAGGCCGCGCCCTGCGACCGCCGGCGTCACAACGATCCGCCCGTCCACGATCTGGAGCGCGCCATCGCGGGGCTGCACATCGGTCGAACCCGCCAGCTCCGCGATCTGCGCGCTCAGGATCGCCTCATCGACGGTGTAGGCGACGGGCAGATCGCGTCCCCGCCACCAGAGATCGAGGACCGTGCCGAGGCGGTCGGGGATCGCGCCCGTATGCCCCGTCGCGAGCGCGGCGGTCAGGGTGGCCTCGTGGTCGTAGCGGAAGCCGAGCGCCTGCCGGGAGCTCGCGCTTGTGCCAGCCGGGCCGCTGATCGTCAGCGGACTTTCCTCCCACGCGGTCGCCGCCGACGCGACCTGCGCCCCCGCCGCCGTGCGGTCCATGCCGCCGAGGTCGACCCCGCCGACGCGCACGCCCGGATAGAGCCCCGACCACAGCAACGTCAGCACGGCGAGGAGCGCGCTGGCGAGGGCGAAGGTGCCGACGAAGAGGCCGCAGCCGAGGAGCACCCGCCGGAGCGTGGGGCGCGCGCGCCCCACCGCAGGTGACACCGCCCCCTCGTGCGGCGCGACGAGACCGGTCACGCGGCGTCTGGCATGGCCGAGCACGATGGGTCCTCCCACGAACATTGACGTGTATGCGTTAGCAATCATAGCGTACAGCACGCACCCCGACAGGTGCAAGTACACACTGTCCGTATAGACCATGCGGCGCGTTCGTCATGTTGTGCTATAGGAGATAACGCGCCATGCGGCGAAATGTCGCAACGGCGTAGGTCTTTCGCCGGTGGTGGCGTACAATGATTGTAGAGAAGACGTGGCGATGGCGCGGGCAGCGATGGAGGATAACGATGACCGATGACGCCGAGCGGAAGCATGTGCTCCTCCTCCTCTCCCCCCTCACCTACCGCGCCGGAGCCTTCCTCGATGCGGCAGAACGGCTCGACCTGGCGGTGACCAAGGGGATCGATATGCCGCGCTCCCTGGCCGACTACTGGCAGCAACCGTTCGGGCTCGACTTCAACCACCCGGAGGAGGCGGTCGCGACGATCGCCGCGCAGGCGACGACGACCCCGTTCGACGCGATCATCTCCGTCGATGACAGCGCCAGCCTCCTCGCGGCCCAGGCGAGTGCCGCGCTCGGGTTGCCGCACAACGCCCCCGCCGCCGCGCTCGCCGCCCGCGACAAGCGGGTGATGCGCGAGGCGCTGCGCGCGGGCGGGGTGCCGGTGCCAGGGTTCACCCCCTGCCATCTCAGCGACGACCCGACGGCGCTCGCCGCGACGGCTCCCTATCCGTGCGTCATCAAGCCGGTCCTCCTCTCCGGCAGCCGGGGCGTCATCCGCGCCAACGACCCCGCCGAGTTCGCCGCCGCCTTCGGTCGGCTGCACCGGATGCTCGTCGGCGAGGGCATGGACCCGACCAGGACGACCGTGCTGATCGAGGAGTACATCCCCGGCGTGGAGGTCGCGCTGGAAGGGCTGCTGACCGAGGGCGAATTGCGCGTCCTCGCCCTCTTCGACAAGCCCGATCCGCTCGACGGCCCCTTCTTCGAGGAAACGATTTATGTCACCCCGTCGCGTCTGCCGGAGGCGACGCAGACGGCGATCGCGGAGGCGACCGTCGCGGCGGCGCGGGCGTTGGGGCTCCGCACCGGGCCGATCCACGCGGAACTGCGCGTCAACGAGCGCGGACCCTGGCTGGTGGAGATCGCGGGGCGCTCGATCGGCGGGCGCTGCTCCTCGGTCCTCGAATTCGGCGCGGGGATGAGCCTCGAAGAGTTGATCCTACGCCATGCGGTCGGCCTGCCGCTCGATTCGCTCGACCGCGCGGGCGACGCCGCCGGGACGATGATGATCCCGATCCCCGGCGCGGGAATCCTGACCGGCATCAGCGGCGAGACGGCGGCGGCGGCGGTGCCGCACATCACCGGCGTGGAGATCAGCGCGCAGATCGGCGGGCGGCTGGTGCCCCTGCCGGAGGGCGCGGCGTACCTCGGCTTCATCTTCGCCCGCGCGACCGGCCCGGCTACCGTGGAAGCGGCGCTACGCGAGGCGCATGCGCAACTCCACTTCGCCATCAAGGCGGAGATCCCCATCCGCGCCGCCGCGGCCGAGCGCGGCGGCGCGTAGCCACCAGCGCTTGCATCCTACTCCTCCCATCTGTTTTCGCCCAACTATGCGCAAATCGTGCCTTACTTATCGGAGCGGGCGACGCATTTCTCGCCTTGACACCCTCCTCGTACGGTCGTATCATTTATTTCAGAAATTCGTGAAACACGGAGACGCACTGTGACCGCCACACCGACGACTGATGGGAATATCGCCCGGCATGCGCTGGAAGATCGCGTCCTGCAAGACTGGGCTGAACTGGCGACCGCCTGGGGCGCAAGCCCACTCCTCGGTCGGATCCACGGCCTGCTGATCCTGCACGGCCAGCCGATGACCGCTGAGGAGATCTGCGAGCGACTCCAGATCAGTCGCGCCTCCGCCTCGGTGCAGCTCAACTCGGCGCTCGATTGGGGCCTCGCGCGGCGGCTCTTCGTACCGGGTGACCGTCGCCAGTATTATCAGGCCGATCAGGATCATTGGAGCTGGTTCCGGCGCGCGGCGATCATCCGCAAGCGTCGCGAGTTCGATCCGATGGTCACGCGGCTCGGCGAGGCGGCCCAGGCCGCGCGCGCGGGCGCGCAGGATGACCCCGAACTCGCCGGACTCAGCGACCGCCTCGACAGCCTCCACCGCTTCGTCGGCGAGATGTTTCGCGGCGTTGGCCTCGTGCTGGAGGAGGAGGAGGCGATCCTGCACTACCTCCTCAGCCTTTCGCCGAAAGATATCGAGGAGTTGCGCGAGATCCTGCGCCTCGCCCTCGGCAGCAACGACGAGCCTGCCGTCACGGATACACAACCGACGTGAACCACAGTCGTGTAAAACCGAGAGGCGAAGCAGGGGCGGGAGAAATATCTCCCGCCCCTGCCTGCTAACAACGTAGTGGCTCAGTTCGCCCGGCTGACCAGGGGGTCGCTGGCGAGCAGCGCCGCCAACGGGTCGGGCAGCTCGACGTGCGCGGCCACGAGGCGCAGCGACTCCCACCGCAACAGCATCGCGCGGAGCGGCTGCCCCTCGGCGTGGCGCAAGAAGAGCGGGTTCTGCGAGCGGTGCGCCTGGGCGGCCCGCTCCTTGCGATCCAGCGTCGCATCATCGAGGTCGATGAGCCAGTCGGCCGGTTCGGCAACGTTCAGCAAGCGTTCCAGGCGCTGATCGCCCCCCGTCGGGTAGCCCGCCGCCCACGTATAGAGGGCGGCGACCGTGTGCGGCGCACCCGCCTCGGGGAAGCGTGCACCATCCGCCGCCGAGTCGAACGCGCGCCGGACGATCTCGTGGGTGTAGACGTGCTGCGGGTGGCCGTATTCGCCCGCCGCACCATGCGTCAGCAGGACGGCGGGGCGCAGCGCGCGGAGGGTCGCCACGACCGCCCCCTCGAACTCGTCCGGCATGGCCGCGATACGGAAGAGGGCGCTCGCGGGCGCGGGGTCGAGGCCGGTATGCTGCACCAGCGGGTCGCGGAAGGGGAGGAAATCGACCCCCGCCAGGCCGAGCGCCGCCACCGCCGCGCGCTCCTCCGCCTCGCGGGCCGCGCCCAACGCCTCTTGCGTCGCCACCGGCGGCTCGCCGACATCGCCCCCTTCGCCGCGCGTCACACCGAGGACGCGCACCGTCAGCCCGCGGGCGGCGGCCCAGGCGAGCGTCCCGCCCGCGAACATCGTCTCATTGTCCGGGTGCGCCCCGATGGCGAGCAGTGTGGCGGACATGGCAACTCCCGCGAATAGTTCGGCGAGTAGTGAGGCACGAATAAGGGGCGCTGTGCGGGTGCATGAACGCGGCCAGAGTCGGTGCTCATTCGTCGTCCGGCTCCACGCCCAACGGCTCGCGCGAGGGTTGGCCGCCGCCACGCGGGTAGCGGATCGGGGTGTATTGCACCTTCTCGATCGGCACGATCGTCCGCCCCGGCAATTCCGGCAGGGAGATCGGCAATGGCGCGCGTAGCTGCCCGCCGAGGATCGCGGCGGCACGCTCCCCTTCGGCCAGCTCGGCGGTCAGGTCGCCCGCCTTCGGGCTGAGGACCAGGCCGCCGACCCGCGCGAAGGGCAGGCACCATTCGAGGAGCGTTGGCAGGCGCGCGAGCGCCCGCGCCGTCACCAGATCATACTGTTCGCGCCAGTCGAGGTCGCGCGCGATTTCCTCCGCCCGGCCCTGCACCGCGCCGATCCCTTCCAGGCCCAACGCTTCGATCGTCTCTTGCAGGAAGCGGATCCGCTTCCCGGTCGCGTCGAGCAGGGTCACGCGCAGCTCGGGCAGGGCAATTTTCAGTGCGAGGCCGGGCAGACCCGCGCCGCTCCCCACATCGAGCAGGAGCGGGCCGGGACGCTCGGCGCGCGCCGCCCAGTCGCGGATCGGCGCGACCAGCGTCAGCGCGTCGAGGAAGTGCAGCGCCTGCACCTGTTCCGGCACGGTGATCGCCGTCAAATTCATCCGCTCGTTCGTCGCCAGCAACAACTCACCATAGCGCCGGAAACGATCGAGTTGGAGGCTATCGAGCGTGATGCCGAGCGCCGCCGCGCCCCTTTCCAGGAGCGAGAGATCGGCGAATGGTGCGCCCTGTTCCTCGGTCATCCTACGCCCCTCCCCCATCATGCGCCGCCACGCACTCACCCCTCCATCCACCACGCATCAGCCAGGCCGCCTAGCGCGCCACCCGCGACTCCAGCGCCGCGGCGAGACGGTCCAATACCGTCGCAACGGAGAGCGTCGTCATGCACGGATGCCCCGCCACCAGACAGTCGCGATTGCGGAAGCGTTGCTCGACACAGACCCGGCACTTGGTCGGGCTCAGCGCGAGGTGGATATGCGCCCCGCGCGGTGCCCAGAGGCGGAGTGGGCTCGCCCCGTCCCCCTCCGCATCCACGCCGAAGAGCGCGACCGTGGGACAGCCGACCGCCGCCGCGATGTGCATCGGCCCGGCATCGACGCAGACCGCCGCGCGCGCCCGAGCGAAGGCCCCGGCGACCTCCGTCAGGCGCGTCTCGCCGCGCAGATCGCGGACCGCCGTGTTGGCGATCAACCAGTCCTCGTCGCCACCGGCATTATAGAGTTGGCGCTCGATCTCGGCGCGATGTCCGAGCAGCCCCACGCTGAGACCGCGCGCGGCACACCAGTGTGCCACCGCCGCCCACCCCACGATCGGCCACAGCTTCGCGGCGCGCGTTGTTGTGACGTGCAGCAACACATCGGGCGTCTCGAAGGGGGGTGGCGCGGTCGGCACCTCCGTATGGAACGGATCGGTGTCCGCGTCGGTCAGCCGCGCGAGGCGACAGAAGATCTCGCCGATGAAATTGCTGCCGACGAGCGGCGCGTGGCGCGCGACGAAATCGGCCCCGTTCCAGTTCTCGTCGGCCAGCAGGCGATCGACCGGATCGTCGCGACGCGGCAGGCGGCGGCGGAAGTCGCTCGTCAGACCACCCCCCGCGACGTATTGCGGATCGACCGCCGTCACCAGCACCACGTTCAACTCGCTGAACTCGTCGCAGTTGATCGCCAGGGCGTAGGGGCCGACCGCCGTGCGCCGTTCCTGTAAGAACGCGGCCAGTCGCCCCAGGAAATCGGCGGGCGGTCCGCCATAGAGGGAGAAGCGGGCGTCGATATACGGTGAGCCTTCCTCGAAATCGCGCGTGATCTCGCCCCCGAAGAAGTCGATCGCGCAGCCGGGGTACTTGCGCCGCAGGCCACGCAGCAGCGGCGTGATCACCACGAAGTTGCCCACCTTATCCGAGGAGAAGACGGCGATGTGCGGTCGTGCTCCCAGCGGCTGATCGTCGAACCGTTCCATCGTTTCCCCGTGCTACACCCGAACGACGTCGTGCCGAATAGCGCCTCCCGTCGTGCGGGGCGCGACGAGCCGCCGCGAATCAATCGGTACCACGCACGGCTACGCATTATGGCAGAGGGCGGCACGGGCGTCGAATATCGTGCCGCCGCGATCCGCACGAAAGATTGGAATGGGCAGCTGTCGTACACAGCAACGCCGGGGCAGCCCAAAGGGCCACCCCGGCGTGCGGTCGGCGCTATTTAGTCGTATCCTCGGTCGGGAAGCCGGCTTCCTTCCAGCCGCGCGTCCCACCCTCGACATAGGTGACGTTGGTGAAGCCCATGTCCTTCAGCATCTTCGCGCCGAGGGCCGCCTGGCCACCCGCCGCGCAGGTGACAACGATCTCCCGATCGCGATCCGCGAGTTCCGACTCGCGCATCCCCTCCGGCAGCTCATTGTCGGCCTTGATCGGCAGGACACCGAGCGGGATGTTCATCGAGCCGGGGATCGCGCCGTTCGCCTGAACGCCTTCCGGCTCCTGCACATCGACCACCAGCGCGCCCTGCTGCTGGCGAACCTGGAGATCCTGCGGCGTGGTGCTGTCAACCTCAGCCTTCGCCTCGCCGACCATCTGCATGAATGTCTTCGCCACCCTTTGCCCCCTTTATGCCTGCCACAGTGCAACAACGAAGCCTATTGTCGCGCATCTCGAAGCGACGTGCTCGGCGCTGCCCGTTAGCGCGGCTCGTCGTTAATCGCCGAAACCGGGCGATCCGGGGTGATCTCCTTGCCCTCGATGAACGAGCGGAGCATCCAGGCCATCAGTTCGTGCCCACGGATCAGATCGGTCAGGAAATCCGCCGTCCCCTGATCGCTGTAGCGCTCGTCGGCCTGATCGATGTGCTGACGCAGGTTGCGGATCACCTGTTCGTGGTCGGCCTGCAAGCGGGCGACCATCTCGTAGGCGTCCGGCACATCGCCGGGATGCTCCTTGAGTGACGAGTACTTGATGAACGTCTCCGCCGTGCCCGCCGGATAGCCACCGAGCTGCCGGATTCGCTCGGCGATCAGATCCTCGTTCTCCGACAACGTCGCATACTGCTCGTCCCAGAGGAGGTGCAGCGAGCGAAACTCCGGCCCGACCACATCCCAATGGTGCTTCTTCGTCTTGATGATCAGGATGTGCGTATCGGCGAGATCGTGATTCAGCAGGTCGATGACGCCCGCGCGTTGCTCGTCGGTCAGCCCGATGTTGATGTTCGCGCCACGTCGCGTCCGTATCGTCGCCATGATCGTCTCCACCTTCTTCCAGCGTCCATCAGTTCGTCTCGTGGCATTCTGCCACAACAATGTGGGCGCAAGAAGCTTGCCACAATGCCCTTTTCGCGGGCTGATGCAGCGTCGGTGACACCACAGCGCCGCCGCTGACACGGGCTGCGTTACAATTCGCCCTCGTGCTCGGCTTGATGGTGGCGATGAGGATCACCGAGACGCTCGGCGCGGCCCCGTTCGTCGCCCGCATCGCACGTGCGGTCGGCCCTTGCACGAGCGCAACGCAAAAAGGGCGGGGGCGGCGCAACGAGCACCGCCCCCGCCCTTTAGTTGTGATCCAGAGAGCGTCTTAGGCGATGTTCGCCGCAGCGGCCAGCACGGCGCGCTTGGCGAAGACCTTGACCAGGTGCTCGCGGTACTCCTCGGAGGCGTAGATGTCGCCGAGATACATGATCTCGTCGCCGAGATTCTTGGACGCCGCCGCGACATTTTCCTCGGTCAGCGACTTGCCGATCAGCGCGTCCTCGACCTCGGTGAGGCGAACCGCCTTGGCACCGGCACCGGTGACCGCGACCCGCGCGGCGGAGCAATTGCCCGCATCGTCCAGGGTGATGACCGCCGCCACACCAACGACCGCATAACCGGAGGCCGGGTGCGAGAACTTCTGATAGGACTGGCCGACCTTGCCGGTCGGGACCGGCAGATCGATCGCGGTCAGCAACTCGCCCGGCTGGATATCCGAGGTGAGGATGTCGATGAAGAACTCATCCGCCGGAACGGTGCGCTCGCCATTCAGTCCGCTGATGTGCATCGTCGCGTTGAGGGCCAGCGCCACCGCCGGCCAGTCGCCCGCCGGGTCGGCGTGGGCGAGCGAACCGCCGAAGGTGCCGCGATTGCGGACCATCGGGTCGCCGATCACCGTCGCGGCCTCGTGCAGGATCGGGAAGCTCCCCTTGAGGCTGGTATCCGCTTCGAGATCGCCGTGCGTGGTCATCGCGCCGATGGTGATCATCTCACCATTCTGCTTGACGCCGCGCAACTCCTCGATGCCGCTGATGTCGACCAGCACCGCAGGGCTGGCGAGGCGCAGCTTCAGCAGCGGGATCAGGCTGTGGCCACCGGCCAGCACCTTCGCATCGTCGCCGTGCTGCTGGAGCAGGCTCAGGGCCTCCTGAACGCTGCCCGCTTTGATGTAATCGAACTCTGATGGAATCATTTGCCGTTCCCTCCAGCGCCTATCGTGCTATCGCTCATCGTGGACGCGCGCCGCAATTTAGTCGGCGGCGACGGACTTCTCCTGCATCTTGGTCGCGGCGTACTGGATCGACTTCACGATGTGCTGATAGCCGGTGCAGCGGCAGAGGTTGCCGTGCAGCGCGTGGCGGATCTCGTGCTCATTCGGGTTCGGGTTCTTCTGCAAGAGGTCATAAGTGCTCAGAATCATACCCGGCGTGCAGAAACCGCACTGCAAGCCGTGCTCCTCCCAGAAGCCCTCCTGGATCGGGTGCAACTCGCCGTCCTTCGCCAGCCCCTCGATCGTCATGATCTCGGTACCGTCGGCCTGGACAGCGAACATCGTGCAGGACTTGATCGCCTGCCCGTCGACGATGATCGTACAGGCACCGCACTGGCTGGTCTCGCAGCCGATATGCGTGCCGGTCAGACCGAGGTCGTCGCGGAGGTAGTGGACGAGCAGGCGGCGCGACTCGACCTGACCCTGCTGGGTCTTCCCGTTGATCGTCAGACTGATCGGATGGGTAGCCATGATGCTTCGTCCCCCTTCATACAACCGTGCTATCGAGCGCCGGGGCGACCACAAGCCCGTCCCGGCGCTGGCCTAGTCCCCTGTGCCCGCACCTTCGGCCTGGCGCGTCTTGAGCTTGCCGTCCATGCAGCGGAAGAACTGGCCGACCACCATGCGCGCGGCGGGGGCCATCAGCCGTTGGCCGACTGAGGCGAGCGGCCCGCCGACCTGACCATCGCCGAGATAGCTAACTTTGGTCTTGCTGCCGTCGCCTTCGGGGGCGAGGCTGATATTGCCCACACCTTTGACGAAGCCACCGGAGAAGGTGCCCTCGATCGTCAACGTGTACGACTCCGGGGCCCTGGCATCGCTGAGGGTTACGGTGCCGGTGAACGTGCCCTTGACGCCGGCCACACCGGCCTTCAGCACCGTCTCGTAGCGACCCTCGCCGACCTCATCGAACTTCTCGCAGCCGGGCAGACATTGACGCAACACCTCCGGGTCGGAGAGTGTCTCGTAGACCGCTTGCTGGGGGCCACTCATGGTGACATTCCCGTCGACCTTCATCCATCCTCCTCTGTCTATCCCACGCCGCCTGGACACCCATCGCCCTAGAACGGACACCAGTTATCCTATCACCGATCGTGGTGGGGTGCGACAGCGCCAGGGGGGCGCGATGTCGCGCCACGGCAGGCGCGGATACCGTAGTTGCGAGCATAGCACGACGACAAGGGTCGAACAAGGATACTTATCCCCTGAATACCGCGTGCCGTCGCGCCTTTCGGTCCGTCGGGGCGTTTTAGTCCGTCGGCGCGATCAGGAAGCGCCGCACCGTTTCCGCCACCACCTCCAACTCGAACGGCTTGGCGATGATCGCGTCGTAAGGGCACCCGACGAGACGCACCGCGAGCGCAGCAGGGGGGAGCGCAGAGATGAAGATGATCGGCACAGCGACCGTGCGCGGATCGGCCCGCAACTGCCGACAGACCGCCGGACCATCGATACCGGGCATCAGCACGTCCAGCAGCACCAGCCGGGGCGGCGCGGCCAGCGCCCGCTCGATCACGTCCAACCCGGCGACGGTCTCCGCCCGATACCCCTCGTCCTGCATCGCCTCGGTGAGGAGGCGCGCGATCAGGGGATTGTCATCGACAACGAGTATCTCCGGTGGCCGCCCTTGCTCGGTCATCTCCACATCCTCGCTTCAGGCCGTCTCGATCCGCAGTTCGTCAAGCAGATTACGTGCCAGGGTGCGACGATCTAGCCGTGTCGGGCGGCTCATGTTACCATTATGGATAGAAAAGGTTGCGAAACCCCGCCCCGGCTGGCCCGGTGGCGAGGCAGCGAAGAGCAGTGTAAGGAGTGGTGGGCAATGACCGCAACGACCCACATCGATGACGAGCAGGTGATCGAGGCGTTGCGCCTCGTCTACGACCCCGAACTCGGCGTCAATATCGTCGACCTCGGCCTCGTCTACGGCCTGGATATCGATGATACCGGCAATGTCGAGGTGATCATGACCCTCACCTCGATGGGCTGCCCGCTCGGCCCGGTGATCGAGCGCGACGTTCGCAGCAGCGTCGGCACCCTGCCGGGCGTCAAGAATACCAAGATGACCCTCACCTTCACCCCCCCGTGGGATCCCTCCCGCATGAGCGAGGACGCCCGCATGGAACTCGGCTACTGGGGCTAGGCGAAATTGGGCCAGTGGGCAGAGTAGTCCGGTGGTCGAGGGATACGAAGCAACGAAAGGGCCGGGGCGCGATCGATGCGCCCCGGCCCTTTCTCATCTACTCGCTTACTTCGCCCGCTGACCCACTCGCCTACTTCGTCGGCAGATACGCATTGCTATACGTCTTCGCCAGATCGACGTCGCCGCCGAGGAGTTTGAGGCGGAGGAGGAGATCGCGCGTCGTGGTCCAGGCGGCGGGATCCGCGTAGCCCAGGCCGTGCGCCGTCGTCTGATCGCTCTGCAAGATCGGCAAAGTGGCGTCGAGCACGGCGCGGAGCTGCGTGCGCTTGTCCGCCGCGCCGGGGATCGTCGGGATCGAGAGGGTAACCGCCATGTCGGGGTCTGCGATCGTATCCTGGATGCCGCGCAGGGTCGCACGCACCACCGCGCGCACCAGCGCGGGATCGCCGTTCAGCGTCTTCTCGTCGGTGATGAGGCCGTTCGACGCCAGATTGACCTTATCGAAGACATTGATCGTGGTGATCGTCTGGCCGAGCGCGCGGAGCTGCACCGGCTCGTTATTGGTGTAGCCGACCACCGCATCGACCTGCCCCTGGGTCAGCGCCTGGACCTGCGTGAAGCCGACCTCGCGCAGCTGCACGTCCGACTCCTTCAGGCCCGCGCTGTCGAGGAGGGCGAGCAGGCCGACGTAAGTCGCGCCGTACCGACCGGGAACGCCGATGGTGCGCCCCTTGAGATCCGCGACGGTGCGGATATTCGCCTTGTCCAGCGCCATCACCGTCACCGGATACTTCTGGAACCACGTACCGACATAGGCGATCGGCACCCCCTGCGAGCGCGCGATCAGCACCTCGTCGCCGCCGGCCACCCCGAAGTTGAGCGCGCCGGTGCCGAGCAGCTTCAGCACATCGACATCGAAACCCTGCTTGAACTCGACATCGAGCCCCTCATCGCGGTAGTAGCCGCGCGCCTGCGCCACGTAGAAGGGCGCGAACTGGATGTCCGGGATGTAACCCAGGCCGATCGTCAGCTTCCGTAGCGGGGTACCAGACCGGGTCGGGGTCGCGCTGGTCCCGGCGGTGGCACCGGTCCCGGCGGTCGGGGCGACGCTCGCGCCGACCGTGCCCGCCGTAGGGGTGGCGGTCGCGCCGCACGCGGCCAGCGCCGTCAGGAACAGCGCGCTCAATACGAGTAGCGTCAGTCGCTTCATCATCCCTCTTCTCACCAACTATCAGCACGTTCGCCGATACCCACCGGCGACGCTCGATGGACTACCAGCGCACCAGCGCGCGTTCCAGCACCGCCACGATCCCGTAGGCCACCCCCGCCATCGCGATCAGCGTCACCAGCGCCACGAAGAGGAGCGGCGTGTCGAACAGCCCCTTGGAGACGTTCAGCAGCAGCCCCAGCCCCCGGTCGGCCCCCATGAACTCCGCCACGGTCGCCCCGGTGACGGCCAGCGTGAAGCCGATCTTGGTGCCGCTGAGGATCGTCGGCAGCGCCAGCGGCACCTCGACGAGGTAGAAGGTCTGCCAGCGATTGGCCCCGTAGACCTGGGCCACCTCGCGCAGGGCGGGGTCGATCCGGCGCAGGCCGCCGATCGTATTGATCAACATCGGGAAGAAGACGACCAGCGCCGCCACCACCACCTTCGGCAGCAGGCCGAAGCCGAGCCAGAGGAGGAGGATCGGCGCGATTGCCACCACTGGCAGCGCCTGGCTGGCGGCGATGTACGGCGAGGCGAGGCGTTCCAGGAAGGGCGAATAGGCCAGCACATAGCCGAGCACGGTCGCGATGGCGAAGCCGAGCGCGAAGCCGAGCAGGCTCTCGACCAGCGTCGTGCTCGTATTGGCCCACCACGTCCCATCGGCCAGCGCGCTCGCGAAGCGCGTCGCCACACGCCCCGGCGGCGGCAGGATGAACGACGGGATGTTGCGCGCCGTCACCAGCCACTGCCACCCGAGCACCCCGACGACGATCGAGAGGGGCACGGTCAGCCAGCTCACGGCGGCGGGCGGGATGCGCCCCCCACGTCGCGCCCGCACCCCGGGCACTGCCGACGGCTCGGCGTCCGGAACACGCCGCCGCCGCGTCGCCGTATGGTCGTATGCGGTCATGCCGCCCCCTCCCCGCGCGGTCGCGCGGCAACAAAAAACCCGAAAGCCATAATGGCCTTCGGGGCAGGGGCGGCCGCAACACAGCGGCCAGCCCCGCCCACGATACCCACGGTATCGCGCGGCGACGCCAGCACGTTGCGTGCTGTCGAACGATCTTCTCCCATCCGGACTGTACCGTCGGCTCCGGCATCGCACCGGATCTGCCACGTTGCGCGGCTCGCGGGCTCGGCACGAAAGGAGTGCCATACCGCCGGTAGGGAATCTCACCCTGCCCCGAAGATCGCCTTAACTGTACGAGGTGGGGCGGGGCGTTGTCAAACTCTGATGGGGAGACGCACAAGACGGGCAGAAACTAGCCGGACGCTTACCGCCCGCCCGCGCGCGGCGTCGCGGCGTAGAGGGCGACCAGCGCGTCGGCCACGCGGTCGGTGCGGCAGGCGTCGGCCAACTGGACCGCGCCCGCGCTCGCCGCCGCCCAGGCGACCGGATCGCCGAGCAGGGTGTCGATCGCCGCCGCCAGCGTGGCGGGATCGCGCGGGGCGAGCGTGAGGCCCGCGCGATACTCCTCCACGAAGTCCGCGATCCCGGCGCTGGTGCTCGCCACGACCGGCGTCCCGTACGCCCCCGCCTCCACGCCATGCCGATTGAAGCCGTCGAGGGTCGAGGGGATCACCGAGAGATCGGCGGCGGCGAGGAAGCGCCCCTGCCCGTCGAACGGCAGGGTACCGAGGAAGCGCACTCGCTCCCCCAAGCCGAGCGCCGCGACCTGCGCCCGCAGCGCGTCGATCGTCCCGCCCCGGTCGGGGCCGTAGAGGAGGAGATAGGTGCTTGGGTGCCGCGCGATCACGGCGGGGAGGGCGTCCACCAGCGTGTCGAAGCCCTTGATCGGCAGCACCCGCCCGCTCGTGATCAGGATTCGTGCGTCGGCGGGGAGGCCGAGTTCGGCCAGGACCGCCCGGCGTGACGCGGCGCGCAACGGGGTCAGCGGCTCGGTCGGGTAGAAGCCGGCGGTGACATTGAGTGGGATCGTCCCGATCTTCGCCGGATCGCAGCCGAACCCCTCCGCCGCCCGCGCGAGGAGCGGGGCCATCGCGCGGACGCGGCTCACCTCCGCAAAAACCTGGCGCAGTTCCCGTTGCGTGGCCGGGGCGCTAGCGTAGCCGTATGGTGTGTCATCTTGGGGCTGCAAGACATCGCCACCATGCAGGGTCACCACCGTGCGCGCGGGGGTCCCTGCGAGCGCACGCCGCACGATCGCCCCGAGCGGGAAGGCCATCTCGATTTGCAAGAGCAGCTCGGGGTCGGCGGCGAGGCGCGCGCGCAGCCACGGCCCGAGGTAGCGCGCCGCCGTCAGCAGATACGGATAGACGAGGCGTGTCCGGGCGTAACGATTCGCCAGCCGGTCGCGCAGCCCGCGCGAGATCGCGATCCGGTAGACCGGCAGTTCGCCGTCCGGCTCGTAGGCGATCGGCTCCCGCTGGCCCGGCTGCGCGAGGGTGACGATCGCGCTCGGGTAGCCGCGCGCGCGCAGGGCGGCGAGGAGTTCGGTGTGGACCGGGATCGCCATCGAGCCGGGGCGATAGGCCGCCGTGAAATAGAGGAGTTTCGCGCCATCGCCCGGCACCGCACCGTTCGGCATCACGCACTCACCATCGACCGTACTCCACCGCCGATCACGCCGCCCTCACAGGAACCGCAGGATCTTGCTCGCCAGCGGCAGGCGCAACTCGACGATCCGCCGCCGATCCGCCGGGTCGATCCCGCCGCTCAGGCGGAAGACGCCGAGGTAGACGAGCGCCCCGACCCCGCCGAGCAGCGCGTTGCCGAGCAGATACAGGGCCAATTGCTCGAAGGGCAACGTGAGCACGTCCCCTTTGTCATCGAAGCCGAGGAATGGCACCCGGAGCGGTCCGAAGGCGAGCGGCGCGATCACCAGCGCCATCGCCCCCGCCGCCGCCGCCACGCGCGCCACGAAGCGCACGGGGTAGCGGATCGGGAACCCATGCAGCGCGAAGGCCATCGCCGCGCCGTCGCAGCAGAGGCGCACGCCGCCCATGATCAGCGCCGCGCCGATGATGCCGTAGCGCGGCACGATCACGATCACGAGCGGGATCGCGATCAGCGCGCAGGTACGGGCGATCAGCATCGGGCGATAGCGCTCGTAGGCCATCAGGATCGCCAGCGGCACGCTGATCGCCGCATCGAGACAGAGGCAGACGGCCAAAATCTGCGCCGCCCCGGCCCCGTCCACGTACTTCGGGCCGAGCAGCGCGAGGAGATTGTAGGTCAGCAGGGCCAGCCCGATCGCCGCCGGGAGCATGATCGCCGCCAGGAACTTGCAGAGGATGGCGTACGCCTCGCCGAGCTGACGCTCGTCGTCACGTGCTTGGAGGCGCGCGAAGAGGGGGATCTGGATCCCGGCCAGCGGCGACCAAAGCGCGCCGAGCGCCTGGTTGATCAGCGAGTGGGCGAACTTCAGACTCGCCACCGCGCCGATCCCCGGCAGGAGGAGCAGGATGAAATCGAGCGAGTAGAGGAATTCGGTGATCTGCTGCCAGTAGCTCAGCGCCGAATAGCGGACGAGCCGCTGCGGCACCCGCGCGCCCTGCGCGTCGAGGGTCGGGGCGACCGCAAGTTCGTGGCGTACGCGCGTCGTCTGCCACGCGGCGAGTGCGGTCGCCACCAGCGGGATCGTGACCAGCACCCCGACGAAACCAAGGACGCCCCAGCCGATGGCGACGACCGCCAGCCGCAGGAGCGGGCTGATGATCTGCACCACGAAGGCGATCGCCCCGGACGCGCGCTGCTTGAAGTAGGCGGTGAGGGTCTGCATGAAGACGTCGTAGACCGCACCGAAGAAGACCAGCGCCATCAGCGCCCAGAAGAAGACCCAGCGGTACTGGAGGATTGCGCTCAGGTCCGGCCCGGTGAGGTCCTGCTGCCAGTAACCGAAGAGTCGCGCGCGAAAGATCAGGCAGGCGACCACGATGATCGCGACCACGAGGAGCTTTTGCGCCAGCACGATCAGCAGGGTATTGCGGATACCGGCGCGTCCGTAGCGCCCCTCGATCTCCGGCAGGAACTTCGCCAGCCCGCGCTCGACACCGAAGTCGGCGATCAGCCCGAAGGTACCCGCCAGCGCGCTGAGCCGCGCGACCGTGCCATATCCCTCCTTGGAGAGGAGATTCCCCACCACGATCGCCGAGAGGAAGCCGGCCAGCAGCTTCGCCCCCTGCCACCCGGCATTCCAGAGCATCGCCCGCGAGACCTGCCCCGAGAGGGTCGCCCCGGCGGGCGGCGGGTTCGCGACGGGCGTGCCGAGGCCGGGATCGGCGGGACGGCTCATCGCTCCCCCGCCCGACTCGGCACGGCGTCGGGGCGGATCAGGAAGTTGAAGCGGCTGCGGATGGCGGTGAAGAAGCTCATCCCTTCGAGGATCACCAGCGCGAAAGCGTGCTCGCCGCGTCGAACGCGCACCATGTCGCCACGGTGCAGATCGGGCGCATCCTCGATCTTGCCGTCGAGATAGAGCCAGCTCGGGCGATCGTTGGCGATCACCAGCTCGATCCGCGACTCCTCCTCCACCACCAGCGGGATGCGGATCGGGGAGTGCGGGTTGAGCGCCACGATCACGAAGCCGCGCACGCCGCGCGTCAGGATCGGGCCGCCGGCGGACATCGAGTAGGCGGTGCTCCCCTGCGGCGTGGCGATGATCATGCCATCGCCGGGGTAGACGTTGACGTACTGCCCGTCGATGTACAGTTCGACCTCGATAAGCTGCGGCCCGGCGCGGATCACCGCGTCGTTGATCACCCAGCCCGCCGCGAGAGTCACGCCATCGCGGATCAGCTCCGCCTCCAGGGTGGGGCTATGCTGGATGCGCGCGCGGCCTTCGAGCAGGGCCGCGATCGCGCTGCGCCAGTCGAGCCGCTCCACCATCGTCAGGAAGCCGACGTGGCCGAAGTTGATCCCCAGCAGCGGGACACCGGGGAACATCCGTGCGGCGCGCATCATCAGGCCATCGCCGCCGAGGACCACGAGCGCATCAAGCCCCGCCACCCCCTCGCGTAGCATCGTCGCCTCGTCGCGGCAGGCGATCTCGCGCTCCCCGAGCCAGAGGGCGATCTCGCGCTCCAGCTCTTGCGCCTGCGGCTTGTTCAGCGCGGCGATGATCCCCAGCGCCTTGGCCTCGCGCATCGTGTCCATGCCCGTCCCTGTTCTCGCGGCCTCGCCGACATCCGTCACAACCGCACCGTCCCGAGCGCCCCATCGAGCGCCGCGACGATCTTCTCGACCTCCGCCTGCGTGAGGACGAGCGGCGGCGCGAAGGTCAGCACACTCTCAAGGCGGCGCACCGTCGAAGAGTTCTTGCCGAGGAGGACGCCGCGCGCCTGGGTCTCGCGCATCACCCCATTAACGTGCTCTGCGGCCAGCGGTTCGGTCGTGCCCGGCACCGCCAGCTCCACGCCGATCAGCAGGCCCTTCCCGCGCACGTCGCCGACGATCGGGTGTTCGGCGGCGAGTTCGCGCAGCCCGGCCAGCAACGAGGCCCCGACGCGCGCCGAGTTCTCGACCAGCCCGTCATCCTCCAGGATCGCCAGGTTTGCCAGGGCGACCGCGCAGGCGACCGGGTGGCCGCCATAGGTGCTGAGCTGGTTGAACTGGACGTTCGCGGCGGGGTCGCCCTTGAACACATCGAAGACCGCGGCGGTGACGGCGGTGGCACCGAGCGGCACGTAACCGCTGCTGATCCCCTTCGCCATCGTCATGATGTCCGGCACGACGTCCCACTGCTGCCCGCCGAACCAGGTGCCGGTGCGCCCGAAACCGGTGATCACCTCGTCGTGGATCAGCAGGATACCGTAGCGGTCGCAGAGGGCGCGGATCGCGGGCCAGTACTCGTCCGGCGGCACGATAAGGCCGCCGCCGCCGATGATCGGCTCGCCGATGAAGGCGGCGATCGTCTCCGGCCCCTCGAACTCGATCGTCTCCTCCAATTCGCGGAGCAGTTGCGCCGCCGCCTGGCTCGGCGTCAGTCCGGCGAAGAGGCGGAAGAGATCGGGCGGGCGGACGTGGATGTGCCCGGCGATCAGCGGCTCGAAGCGCCCCTTGCGAACCTCCTGGCCGGTCGCGCCGAGCGCGCCCATCGTCCAGCCGTGGTAGCCGCGATAGCGCGAGATGACCTTGAAGCGGTTGTCCTGCGGGTAGCGCAGCCGCGCGTATTGCCGCGCGATCTTCAGCGCCGTCTCCACCGCCTCCGAGCCGCTGTTGACGAAGACGACATGATTGAGGTCGCCCGGCAGCAACTCGGTCAGCCTGGTGGCGAGGTCGAACGCGACCGGCGCGGGGCGACTGAGCGGGGTGTACGGGAGCTGGCGCATCTGCCGGGTCGCGGCCTCGACGAGGCGCTCCTGCCCGTAGCCGACATTGACGCACCAGAGCCCGGCCATCGCATCGACGTATTCGTTCCCCTCGGAGTCGGTCAGGGTCGCGCCCTGCCCGCTCACCATCACCATCGGGGCCTGCGGGATCGCGTGCTGCGTGAAGGGTCGCCAGAGCGCATCGAGCGCCCGTGTGTCGATGGTCATGCGCGCCTCCTCGAGTCGTGAGTCGTGAGTCGTGGGTCGTGAGAGAAGAGTCCGTAGTCCGTAGTCCGTAGTGGGCGGGTGCGGGGCGGGCGGTGGCCCGTCACGCGGTCACGGACGGCGAACGGCACCCGATAGCGGCAGGGGGCCAGCCCACCGCTATGGCGAGAAGGGCGGCGATGCCACCAGCCCTGCCACACGCCCCGATCACCCACCCCGCGATGCGCGGCAAGTATAGCGTCCGGGCGCGCTCTTGCCGATTGTGCGTTAGAATCGGGGCCAGTGGGCCAGTGGGCCAGTGGTCAGTGGCGGTGCTGCTGACGGGCATTGCCTATCGGCCACCCTTTCTACGGACCACGGACTACCGCCTACGAACTCTTCTCTCACGACCCACGACTCATCACTACTCCCGGAGGACACCATGCCGACCGTCGCTGTGACACGGATCATCCCGGAGGCGGCGCTCGGGCCGTTGCGCGCCGCCGCCGAGGTGCGCCTCTGGGAGGACGATCTGCCGCCGAATCCTGCCGAGTTAGCTGCGTTGCTGCGCGGCTGCGTTGGCGCGCTGACGATGGTGACCGATCGGATCGACGCCGCCCTCCTCGACGCCGTGCCGGGCCTGCGGGTCATCGGCACCTTCGCGGTCGGCTACGACAACATCGACGTGGCGGCGGCGACCGCGCGCGGCGTGGCGATCTGCAACACGCCGGGGGTGCTGACCGAGGCGACAGCGGACGCGGCCTTTTCGCTGCTCCTTGCGGCCGCGCGGCGCATCCCGGAGGGGATCACCTATGTGCGCGATGGCGAATGGCGCGCGTGGCGACCGATGGTCCTCCTGGGGCGCGACATCCACGCGGCGACCCTCGGGATCATCGGGCTGGGGCGGATCGGGCAGGCGGTGGCGCGGCGGGCGCGCGGCTTCGAGATGCGCGTCCTCTATCACGGGCGCGAGCGCCAACCGGACGCCGAGCGCGAGTTAGGCGTGGAATATGCGCCGCTCGATGAATTGCTGGCCGCGTCCAACTTCGTCAGCCTGCACTGCGCGCTGACCCCCGCGACGCGCGGCTTGCTCGGCGCGCGCGAGTTCGGCATCATGCGCCCCGACGCGATTCTGATCAACGCCGCGCGCGGCCCGGTGGTCGACACCGACGCCCTGGTGGTGGCGCTGCGCGATGGGCAGATCGGTGGCGCGGCGCTGGACGTGACCGACCCCGAACCGCTCCCCCACGATCATCCGCTGATCGGGCTGCCGAACGCGATCGTCGTCCCGCACACCGCCTCCTCGACGGTCGCCACGCGCGACCGGATGGCCGACCTGGCGGCGCGCAACATCCTGGCGGTCCTCGGCGGCACCACGCCGCCAGCGATCGTCAACCCGGAGGTGCTGGCGGCGCGGTGAGGCGCAGCGAGGCGAACGGGCGGGCAGAGGGCGGCACAACGCGCCGAAACGAGTACAATAGAGTGTCAGAATCGCCGCGCGCCACGCACCTTCGCGCTCGCCAGCCGTTTCGTCAAGCACGCCCGGCGCTCGCACTATCGCGGCGCGCACTCACCGGTGAGTACGCGGCAATACTCGGAGGCTTTCGGATGACGTCAACGCAGGGGCCACGGCGAGTAGTCGTGACGGGAGTCGGCGCGGTCTCGCCGGTCGGACTGAATGTCGCGGAGAACTGGGCCGCGATCGTGGCCGGGCGCTCGGGGCTCGGGCCGATCACGCACTTCGACGCGGTGGGTCGCGGCTTCGGCACGCAGATCGCCGCCGAGGTCAAGGGCTTCGACCCGACAACCAGACTGAGCGCCAAAGAGGTGCGCCGGATGGACCGCGTCACCCAGCTCGCGGTCGTCGCCGCGTTCGAGGCGGTGGAGAGCGCGGGCTTGCAGATCACCCCCGAGAACTCCGACCGGATCGGCGTGATCGTCGGCTCTGGTATCGGCGGCCTCGCCACGCTGGAACAGCAGATGACGGTGCTGGCGGAGCGCGGCCCGAAGCGGGTCAGCCCCTTCCTGATCCCGATGATGATCGCGGACATGCCCGCCGGGCAGGTGTCGATCTCGCTCGGGGCGCGCGGCACCAACTTCTGCCCCGTCTCCGCCTGCGCCACCAGCGCCCACGCGATCGGCGAGGCGGCGGAGAGCATCCGGCGCGGCGCGGCGGACGCGATCATCGCGGGGGGGACCGAGGCGTGCATCACGCCGCTGGCGATCGCCGGCTTCGGTTCGATGACCGCCCTCTCCACGCGCAACGACGAGCCGACGCGCGCCAGCCGCCCGTTCGACGCCGAGCGCGACGGCTTCGTGATGGGCGAGGGGGCGGCGATGGTCGTCCTCGAAGGGCTCGACTACGCCCTGGCGCGCGGCGCGACGATCCTCGGCGAGGTGCTGGGCTACGGCTCCACGGCGGACGCCAACCACATCACCCAGCCCGCACCGGGCGGCGAGGGGGGCGTGCGCGCGATGCGGATCGCGCTCGAACAGGCGGGGTTAGGGCCGGGCGCGATCGACTACCTCAACGCGCACGGCACGTCCACACCGATGAACGAGGCGCTGGAGACCGCGTCGGTCAAGACCGTCTTCGGCGAGCGGGCCTACACCCTGCCGATCAGCTCCACCAAGTCGATGACCGGGCACCTGCTCGGCGCGGCGGGCTCGCTGGAAGCGGTCTACTGCCTCAAGGCGATGGAGACGAGCACGATCCCGCCGACGATCAACTACGAGTTCCCCGACCCCGTCTGCGACCTCGACTACGTCCCGAACACCGCGCGCGAGGCCACGCTCAACCGCGTGATGACCAACTCGCTCGGCTTCGGCGGGCACAACGTCTCGCTGATCCTCGGCAAGTACGAGTGATACCGGCGCGCGACGAACAAATACGGGCGGGCCCTGGCGCAATGCGCCAGGGCCCGCCCTGCTCTATTCAGGCCGCCGCACGAGGCGCCCTCGGCACCGCCGCTTCTCCAGCACAACCGACAGGAACTGGCTGAGGATGAGTGCCAGCGCCTCGTCGTCGGTGAAGATCAGCGGCGGGAGCTTGAAGCCGGGGCGGAGGTAGTAGGCCCCATACCGCCCGCGCTCCGCTTCGACCGGGATGCCAAGATCGCGCAGTGTCTCGATGTAGGAACGTGCGGTCCGCACATCGACTCCACTGGGCGCGGTGCGGTGGACACCGCGCTACGGCATGTTGAAAAATACGTTCGGCGTAACCTGGGTCATGGATGTCCCCGAGCCTGACGCTGCATGATCAGCGGTGGCCGGGCACACGGAGGCATACAGCAACTCCGCGTGCCCGGCCCCCTCTTCCCAATAGCCGATAGGCGGGAGCGCGGCGAAACGTACCTTCACTCGACTGTCCCGGTCAGCCGATACTTCTCCTCGCCGTCCTCCTCGTAGCGCTCCACCCGCCCCTCGCGGATCAGCTTGCGGAGGTGCGATTCCACCGAGTGCGCCGCGATCGGGTGGAGACGTACATCGACATCGGCGTAGATCTCCTCCACCAGCTCGTCGCGCGTGGCGATCTCGGCGGCGAGCGCGGCCAGGATCTCCGCTTCGCGCTCGTGGCGATGGGCGATGTAGCCGGTGATCCGCTCGCGCGGGTCGGTGATCGCCGGGCCGTGTCCGGGGAGGATCAGGCCGAGATCGAGCGGCAGGAGGCTTTCGAGCGAGCGCAGATAGTCATTCAAGTCGCCGTCACGCCCGATCACGATCGTCCCCGACCCTGCGATCAGGTCGCCGGCAAAGAGGGTGCCATCCCGCTCCAGGTGGAAGCAGAGATGGTCCGGCGCGTGGCCTGGCGTGTGCAACGCGCGCAACGGGTGGCCGCTGATCGTCAGCTGCTGATTGTGGCGCAGGGCGATGTCCACCCCCAGGATCGGCGCGTACGCGGCGATCGGCACGCCGATCTGACGCTGGAGCGAGAACGCGCCCGGCAGGTGATCGAGGTGCGAATGGGTCACCAGGATTACGGCGGGGGTGCCACCCATCTCCGCGATCCCCGCCACGATCGCCGCGACGTGCGCGTCATCGTCCGGGCCGGGATCGATGATCGCCAGGTCATCCCCGCCGAAAATATAGGTGTTCGTCCCCTTGCCGGTCATCAGCGAGGGGTTCGGCGCGGTCAGGCGACCGATGTAGGGGCGCTCCATCACCAGCATATTGCGACCTCCGCCACTTCTGTTCTCAGCATTCGACTATCTCGCGCGGCACCCTTACCAGCAGTCGGCGACCTCCTCCGCCAGCGATACGGTGCCGGCCGCGTCTCGCACCGGCAGGACCGGGGGCACCCCTTTCTCGCGCGCATGGTCCAACAAGGCCGCCAGCGACGCGAATCGGGCGAAGCGTTCCAGGTGGTGTGTCTGCACCGGCAGCATCGGCAATGCCCCCGCCGCGTGTCGCGCCAGCGCGGCGCGTGGCCCCAGCCAGACCTCCCCCGCCATCTCGCCGGACCAGAAGCTCGCCAGTTGTCCCGGCGGCAGGACCGCCAGGAAGAAGTGCGTATCGAAGCGCAGCGTCGGCCCCTCCGGCGTGATCCAGTGCGAGAAGTAGGGGAGATCGTCCGGGGCGATCGTCAGCCCGTCCTCGTACAGGGTCGCGCCGAAGCCGACCCGCTCGGCGAGCAGATCCGCGCGCGTCGCGGCCCAGCGCGCCTCGTTGTCGAGCGGCACGAGGCCACCCGTCTCCTCGCGCGCCACCAGCACGCCCGCCTCCTCGAAGAGTTCCCGCGCGGCGCAGACCAGCAAGGCCGCACTCAGCGTGGCATCCGGCACCGGGAAGTCCGGCCCGGCGTCCATCCGCCGCTGCAGCGCCGCCGCGTCGAGCCCGCCCGGCAGCGCCGCGACCGCCGTCTCCACCGTCGCGAGATCCGCCGAATCGAGGACACCGCCGGGAAAACTGTAGGCCCCCGGCGCGAAGCGCGCGGCGTCCGGTCGGCGCAGCAAGTACACCTCGAACGGCTCGTCGCCGACCGCCTCGCGCAGCAGGATCGTTGACGCCGCGCGCGGCAGCGCCCCTCTCGCACCGCTCATCGCACCCCTCCCCTACCGTGAGCCTCATCGCCAGGGAGCACACCCACCCATCGGCCGACTATACCACCCGACCGCATCCGGCACCCGACCGGCGCACACCGGCGACAGGGGAGAAGAGTGCAACCAGCGGCTATTCGTATCAGGTCAGCGTGCGCCGCATCGGCACACCGTTCGGTCTACGCTCCGGCCCGCTGGCCCGAGCGGTGGCAATACCTGCGCCGCTGTCCGTCGCCCGCACCGGTGCCCGATAGCCTGCACTACCTGATCGATCGGCCAGCGGATCCGCTGTCCCGCCCGCCGATGCGCGCACCGTGCGCCGCGACTATAGTTGGGTGCAGGGGTGCCGCACGCCAGCGGATGACGCGAGGCGGGTTACGGCACGACAACACAGCCATAGGCAAGGCGACGATGAGCACACCGACACAGACGCGCTTCACGATCCGCCCGTTCACCGCGCACGACTACCCGGCCTACGTGGCGGTCGTCAACGCGGTCTTCCTCGACTACGCGACGAGCGTCGAGGCGCTGCGTTTCGGGGACGAACACCGCGATCCGAAGTGCCACCAGGAGCGCTTCGTCGCCGAGGTGGCGGGGGCGATCGTCGGCGTCGGCAGCTACGATCAGTGGCCGGGGATGTACCACCCGCGCAAGTTCGCGATCGACGTGACGGTCAGGCCCGAGTGGCAGGGGCAGGGGCTCGGCTCCGCCCTCTATGCGCGGGTGATGTCCGCGCTCGAACCATTCGCCCCGCTCTCGGTCCGCACGCAGGGCCGCGCCGACCTGGAGCGCGGCATCCGCTTCCTCCAGACGCGCGGTTTCGTGGAGGGGATGCGCTCGTGGGAGTCGCACCTTGCGGTGGCCGACTTCGATCCGGCACCCTTCGCCGGGGCGGTAGCACGGACGGCGGCGAGCGGGATCACGATCCGCACGATCCCCGAACTCGCGGGCGACCCGGCGCGCGACCGCAAGCTCTACGAACTCGACCAGGAACTCTTCGCGGATGTGCCGTCACCGGAGCCGCACACGCCGATAGACTTCGAGCAATTCGTCGCCCGACGCCTCGGCGACCCCGATATGATCCCCGATGCCTATTATATCGCGCTCGACGACGCGACCGGCGAGTACGCCGGGATGAGCCAGCTCTGGCGCAGCAGTACGGGCGACGACCTCTATAATGGCCTCACCGCAGTCCGGCGGGCCTATCGGCGGCGCGGCATCGCGCTGGCGCTGAAGCTGCGCGGGATCGCCTACGCCCAGCGGATCGGCGCGCCGACGATCAAGACCTGGAACGAGACGAACAATCAGGGGATGCTGGCGATCAATGCGGCGCTCGGCTTCGTGAAGCAGCCGGCCTGGATCGACTTCATCAAACCCCTGCGCGACGAGGATGGGGCGGCGGATACGCCCGCCGGGGGACATGCCTGATGGGATTGCCGCTCGTCCACCTGACCGGATCCCCTTACGCGCAGGGCGTGGCGCACGGCGAGGCGTTGCGGGCGGCGATCGCCCACAACCTCGCGCTCTACTTCGACCGCTTCGAGCGCGAGGCCAAGCTAGCCCCGGACGAGGCGCTGGGGCGCGCGCGACGCTACGCGGACGCGATCGCCGCGCGCGATCCCGACTATCACGCCGGGATGCGGGGCATCGCGGACGGCGCGGGGCAGCCGCTGGACCGGATCGCGGCCCTCAATGTCCGCTACGAGATCCTCTACTATCAGTTCGGCCAGAACGCGACCGCCGTCCGTAACCCGGATGGCTGCACCGCGTTCGCGGTCGCGCCGGAGGCGAGCGCGAACGGCCACCTGCTCCTCGGCGAGAACTGGGACTGGATCCCGGAAGTGCGCGGCGCGCTCCTCCACACGGTCGAGGCGGACGGCTTCGCGGTCCTCGCCTTCACCGAGGCGGGGATCTTCGGCGGCAAGATCGGGCTGAATAGCGCCGGGCTCGGCCTCGTCATCAACGGCATGACGACGACGGGCGACGATTGGTCGCGCCTCAGCCGCCCCTTCCACGCCCGTTGCCGCGCGATCCTGCGCGCGCGCGACCTGGACGCGGCGACCGCCGTCATCACCGCCGCGCCGCGCGCTTGCGCCGCGAACTTCCTCCTCGCCCAGACCCCCGACCGGATCGTGGACATCGAGGCCGCGCCCGACCGCGCGCGCAGCTGGCCCGCCGAGGGGGGCCGCCTCTGCCACACCAACCACTTCCTCGCGCCGCGCGCCCTCGGTATCGTGGAGCCGGAGATCGAGCGCGGCCCCGACTCGCAGGACCGCCTCGACCGGATGCGCGTCTTGCTCGACGTGCCACGCCCGCTGGCTTTCGCCGATGTGGCGGCGGCGCTGCGCGATCCTGCGGGCGCGCCCGACGCGATCTGCCGCCACCCCGACCTGACCCAGCCGCCCGAGGAGCGCTACGCCACGGTCGTCTCGGTGATCATGGACCTCCACGCGCAGACCCTCGCGATCACCGACGGCCCGCCCGATGAGCGCGACTACGAGACCTACGCGCTCGCGACCCTGCGCGACACGGGCGGCGTCTTCGGCCAATAATCGCGCGCCAGGACGGTGAGCAGACCGCCCGATCGCGAAACGTTCACCATTCCTTCATCACGTCCGCGCGCGCGGGGCGCTATACTCGCCATAGCGACGATGCTGAGCGATGCGGGAGGCGAGCGCGGTGGCGAGCGGGACGGCGCAGGTGCCGAGGCAAGGGTCCGAAGGTGGGGCGCGCTGGCGGCGTGCCCTCCCCCTGGCGTTGCTGCTGCTGCTGACGCTGATCGTCCTCGGCATCATCGGCGGGCGTACCGCGCGCGCGATCGCCGACGCCCACCGCCGCGATCAGCTACGCCCCGGCGCGTCCACCAGCGTACGCCCCTGGATGTCGGTCGAATATGTCTCGGCGAACTATGGCGTCACGCAAGACGATCTCCTCACCGCCCTGCATCTCACCGATACGACACCCCACCGTCGTGCCCCGCTCGAAGCGATCGCGATGCGCGAGGGGCGCGACCTCGACGCCGACATCACGGGCATCAATGCCCTGGTCGCCGAGCGTGGCAGCCCGCATGCCGCCCCGGAACGCCCCGCATTCCCCTTCATGCCGGGGGGCACGCGCGGCGCGACCCGCTCGCCCGGCACGCCGGTGCCGCTACGGACGCCGGTGCCGACACCATGAACGCCCAACTTCTCGATCTCCTCCTGACCTACGGCATCGTCGCCCTCGCCCCGATCCTTGCGGCCTCGGCGCTCGGCCTGCCCATCCCCTCCTCCTTGCTCCTCCTGGCGGGCGGCGCATTCGCCGGGAGCGGTCAACTGGCCTTCCTCCCCCTCGTCATCGTCGGGATCATCGCCACCAGCGTGGGCGATAGCCTCGGCTACTGGCTAGGACGGCGTGGCGGTGTGGCGGCGCTCGACCGCTTCGGACCGCGTATCGGCATCAAGCCAGCGGCGCTCGACCAGGCCGATGCATTCCTCGAGCGCTGGGGGGGCATCGCGATCCTGCTCACCCGCTTCCTGATCACCCCGCTCGGCCCGGTGATCAACATCGTCGCCGGGACCGGGCGTTACCCCTACCGTCGCTTCATCGCGTACGATATCCTCGGCGAGGCGATCTGGGTGATCCTCTACCTCGCGCTCGGCTATCTCTTCAGCGCCAGTTGGGACGTCATCGCCGACATCCTCGGGCAGGCATCGGAAGCCCTGGCCGTCGCGGCGATCGCCATCGTGCTGCTCGTGCTGCTCATCCGTACCCTCTGGCAGCGACAAGCACGCGCTCAGACGAGTGTCGAAGTACCCACCCTGACGATCAAAGAGCAGCCGGAAGGGTCCGACTGAGCGGCGGGCGTGATCACACCGTCACCCTGCGCTGGCAGCGTGAAACCGATGCGGCGACGAGGGACAGTGGACGCACGCTATGATGCGATCGTGGTCGGCGCGGGGCCGGGCGGTGCGGCGACCGCGCTGACGCTGGCGCGTGCCGGGGCGCGCGTGGTCCTCCTCGACCGCGCCACTTTCCCGCGCGACAAGACCTGCGGCGATCTCCTCGGCACCTGGGCGATCGGTCTATTGCGGCGCTTGCGGATCGATCCGGCCCGCTTCGCCCCCTGGCCCGCCCTCCACGGCGCAACCCTCTACACCCCGAACGGGCGCACGGTAGGGGCCGATGTGGCGCGCGGGCGCGGCGACGCGACCCGCTTCGGACGACTCGACGCGCGCGTCGTCCCCCGCCAGGCATTCGACGCGATCCTGGTGGACGAGGCGCGGCGTGCGGGTGCGACTCTGCTCCACACGAGCGCCACCGCGCTGCTGCGCGATGGGCAGGGCGCGGTCTGCGGGGTCCATGTCGCGGGACCGGACGGCGACGGCGAGCTGCGCGCCCCGCTGACGATCGGCGCGGACGGCTGGACCTCGGTGGTGGCGCGCGGCATGGGGCTCGCACACGGCGCGCGGCGGGAGCGCGGGCTGGCGGCGCGCATCTACGTGCGCGACGCGCGCGGGCTGGCGAACCGGATGCACTTCTTCGTCATGGGGCCGGGCCAGGGGTATGGCTGGGTCTTCCCGCTGCCGGATGGCGGCGCGAACGTCGGCCTCGGGCTCGTCGCCGATGAGCCGGGCGCGGACCGCCTCGGCGCGCTCCTCGATCGTTTCCTGCATGACCCCGACTCCCCGGCCTATCCCCTGCTCGCGACCGCGACGCCGCTCGGCGCGGCCAGGAGTTGGCCCCTCGCCTTCGGCTGGCGCGGCACCCCGCTCAGCGCGGCGGGTGTCCTGCTCGTCGGCGATGCCGGGTCGCTCGTCAGCCCGCTCAGCGGATCTGGCATCCACAGCGCCCTCGCCAGCGGCAGCAGCGCCGGGAACATCGCCGCGTTGGCCCTGCGAAGCGGCGACACGAGCGCCCGCGCCCTCCGCGCGCACGATCGGCATTGCCACCGCCTCCTCGGGCGACGCCTCCAACTCGAAGGGTGGGCACAAGGTCGGTTGCGCGATCCCGCTGCCTTCGACCGCTTCGGCCAGCTCGTCGCGCACATCCCCGGCGGCCAGCGTGCATTGGCACCGCTGCTGCTCAACCTGGGCTGATGACGAGCGCCGGGCAGACAACCACCAGGGCGATCACAGCGGGGCGGGAGACCTTGTCGGTCTCCCGCCCCGTCTACACTCGCCCATTACACCCACCCGACCACTTCGTACTATTGGAAGCTGATCACCAGGGGCGTCGGGTCGAGGTGGATCACCTCGGCGGGGGTCAGCAGTGGCTCGTCCTGCTTGTAGAAGAGCTTAATCCCGCCGTACTGGATCGGCTCGTCGTGCACGAAGGCGTTGTAGTTGGCGACCTTCGCCTGCGGCAGACCCCAGCCATCCATCATCACCACTAAATCGACATTCTTCATCGGCTTGATATTCGCCTTATCGGGGAGCATGTCCTCGCGGAACTGGTGCAGCACCAGGATCTTGTCCGGCAGGTTGTACTGCTTCACCAGCCCCTGGAGGGTCTGCATTGCCCCGGCGACCTCGGCGGCGCTGAGGCTGCCGAAGCTCTCACCGGGGATCTTCCCGCGCTTGACATGGAACTCCGGGTCGATCGCCAGATGGACATTCGGGCGCTGCAAGAACGGCAGGATCGCCTTGATATCGTTGTCCACCGTGTCGTAGCCCATCTGGATGTCGAGCAGCAACAGACAACCCTGTTGCTGCGTCAGCTGCGCCCACTTCTCGATCTCGGCGGTGGGGGTGCGCGCGATGTAGAGGCCGTCCGCGCCGGGCGAACCCTGAGCCACCGAGGCGATCAGCTCGATCGTGCAGAGCCCGGGGCGCGAGGGGTCGGCGGCAGTGTAGGCGGCGGTCTGCTCCTTCAGCTTCTGGATCACCACCGCCGGGTTATACTCACCGAGGACGCCCATCCGCTCATCGAAGGGATGCCCGTAGAACGTGACCAGCCGATAGGTCGCCAGCGCGCTCGTTGTCACCGGGCGCGCGGTCGGCGCGACGGTCGACGGTTGCGGGGCGGTGGTCGGCACGACGGCGGTCGGGCTGGCCGCTCCCACCGGGGCGACCGGCGCGGTCGACGGGGCTGCCGTGGGGTCTTGCGCGGGCGGAGCCACGGTCGGCACCGCGACGGGCGCAGTCGTCGGGTCGGGATTGCTCGTTGCCACTTCGGTCGGTTGTTCCGCGACCGGCGTCGGCGTCACGGGCGTGCCGCACGCGACGAGCAGGCCGACCAGGAGCAGCAACAGGAGGGCGTGCAAGCGCCCCGTACGGATCGATCGTGTCACACAGTCCTCCCCCACATAGCCCGACCGTCGCGGCGCGTTCAGGGCGCGACCGCGAAATAGGCATCGATCGCACGGACATAGCCTGCGGCCAGTCGCGCGATCGTCGTATCATCTACGATCAACGCCCGCTCGGTCGGATTGGTCTCAAAGAGCGCCTCGGTCAGCACGATCGGCAGCCCCACCAGCCGATTCCCGATCGCCTGCCCCGCCGGGTCGTTCACATTCCCGAGGGTCGCGAGGTGCCCATACGTCTTGCCGATGCCGCCGTCTTCGCTGACCCGGCTGTACGGCGGGGTGTAGCCGCGCTCGGCCAACGCCGTCGCGATCTCGGCTTGCAGCAGCGTCGCCAGACGCCCATTCTGCGGCCCGCCGAAGTCGCAGTAGAACGTCTCCGAGCCCCCACCCGGACCGCTCGCAACGGCATTGTAGTGGATCGAGATCGCCAGATCGGGCTTCAACGCCATGATCCGCGAGGCGTGGGCGTAGCCTTCCAGGTATCCCGCGTCATACTGCGCGGGATCGGCGGGCAACAACGCCGGATCGTGCACAAGACTCGTATCGGCGTCGGGGCGGGTCAGGCGGACGGTGTAACCGCGCGCCTCCAGCAGGGGCGCGATCGCCAGCGCCAGTGCCAGCGTGTCGCGGTACTCGACGCCGAGCGCGCCACCGGTCGCGCGCTCGTGTCCCGGATCGAGGACGATCGTCCGCCCCTGGCCCGGTGTGGCGGCGGGTCCGGCGGGTGTCGCGACCGGTGGAAAGGTCGCCACATCGGGACGCGCAGCCAGGGCTTCGCGCCCCAATTGCCCGAGCAGCACCACGTAGGCGGTGCCAGCGTACTCGGGATGGTACTCGAAACGTGCCCGCTCGAACCACTGCACGGTGTACTCGCGCCCATCGGTCGCGCTGATCTCGCGAATCTCCTCGGTGAGCGGATAGCCGAAGAGCGGCAGCCCGCCATTGGCGAGCCAGTACCCCCGGAAGGTGCCGCGCAGGGTGTGTGCCGTCTCGGCAAAGAGCGTGCAGTCTGTATCACACACACCAGGCGGTGCGGCGCGCTCCGGGCGGGTGCCGAGCGCCGCGCTCCCGAAGAGGGAGAGCTGCACGAAGTCGCGCGCGGGGGCCTCGGGGTGGGCCTCGAAGCGCGCCCGCTCGAAATACTGCACGATCAGATCGCCGCTGCGCGGATCGCGGATCGCCGGACCGAGCGGCAGGCCGAAGCGCGTCAGGCCGTCATTCGCCGCCCAATAGCGCGCGAAAGCGCCTTCGAGCGGCGGCGTCTCGGCGGCCCGGGTCGCCCGCACGCCCCCGCCAGTGCCGCCGAGCAGCACCACCAGACAGAGCAGGATGAGGCAGGGGACACGCCGGGGCAAGGCTCGCTCCTACCGAGGGTAACGTGGTCGTACGATCGTAGCGGTTAAGGGGGTATGGTAGCGAATCGCGCGCCGTGGTGCCACCGTGGCACGACCGGGAGGCACAACGCCGCCGCCCATCGACGACGGGCGGCGGCGCGAGACTTCCATCTAAGGCAGCATAAGGCAGCCGCTGGGTACCGCTTAGAGGTCGGTCATCCCGGCCATGATCCGCGCGATGTGCTTCGCGCCGCGCAGGAACTCCTCGACGTAGACGTGCTCGTTCGGCGCGTGGGCATTGCTCTCCGGTCGCCCGATCCCCGCGTTGGCGATCGGCACGCCGAGATACTTCACGAAGGGATACATCGGGCCGGAACCGCCCGACATCGGCGCGATGATCGCGGGCTTACCATAGAGGCCGGCGGCGGACTCGGTGACCAGATCGACGAACGGGCTGTCGGAGGTGGTCCGTGCCGGGTGTTCGCCGCCGAGTTGGGTGATCACCACATCGCCGAAGCCGTGCTCGTTGAGGTGGCGGCGCAGCTTCGGCAGCAGATCGGCGGGATCCTGATCCGGCACGAGCCGGAAGTCGATCTTCGCGCGTGCCTCCGCCGGCAGCACCGTCTTGGAGCCCGGCCCCTGGTAGCCGCTCGTCAGGCCCGAGATCGTGCAGGTCGGCACGAAGACCTCCTGCTCGCGGAGGGCCACACCGGTCACGCCGCCGAGGAAGCCGGACAGGCCATAGCCGGCCTTCAACTGCTCCTCCTCATTCGGCAGCGCCGCGAGGAGTTCACGATCGTAAGCGGAGGGCTCCAGCACATCGTCGTACCAGCCGGCGATCTGGATCCGCTCGTCCTGCGCCTTCAGCGTGGCGAGCGCCCAGGTCAGCCGCCAGGCCGCGTTCGGGAAGAGCGAGCCGCCAAGCCCGGAGTGGGCATCGCTCGTCAGCGTCTTGACCGAGAGTTCGACGTAGAAGTCGCCGCGCATCCCGAGATAGGTGAAGGGGCGACCGTTGTAGTTGACGCCGCCGAACTCCCAGATGCAGCCATCGGCGCGTAGCCGGTCGGCATGCTGCTGCACGAAGGCGGTGAGGGTATTCGAGCCGATCTCCTCCTCGCCCTCGATGATGAATTTCACGCGGCAGGGGAGCCCGTCGTGCGTCGCCAGGATCGCGCGGATCGCCGCCAGCCGCGAGACGATGTGCCCCTTATCGTCGCCCACGCCGCGCGCGTAGAGCTTGCCATCGCGCCGCGTCATCTCGAATGGTGGGCTGTCCCACAGTTCCAGCGGCTCGGCGGGCTGCACGTCGTAATGATTATAGAAGAGGAGGGTCTTCTCGCTCGCGCCGGCCATTTCGCCGAGCACGACCGGGAAGCCGTCGCTCGGCACCACCTCGGCATCGAGACCGTGCTCGCGCAGCATCGTCGCGGTCAGCTCGGCACATTCGGCCATGCCCAGCCCCTGTGCGGCCACGCTCGGTTGGGCGCACAGGCGCCCCAGCTCCGCCAGCGTTTCGTCCAGGTGCGCCTCCAGATAGGCGTCTACCCGCGCCAGATCGATCGCCATCACACACTCCATTCGGTTGCGGTGGTCACCATCGCCGCGCCGGGTCGTGCCCGACACCGCCCGGAGTCTAGCACGAGTCCCAGATGACGGCGGAGCCTGCTATGATTATCCGGCGCACACTAGCCCGGAGGGAGAAAGCATCGCCGATGCGCCAGCGCTCAGCCGTATTCGTCACCTGCCTCCTCGTCGCCCTCGGCAGCGTCGCCTGCTGGGGGGGACCGCCTGCACCGCCGCTCGCGGCGACGGGCACCGCGTCGCGCACCGTCACGGCGGGCGGCACCGCGACGCCGGGTACCGCCATCGCGCGGACCGCCACGGCGACCACTCCCCCCCTGCCAACCGGCACCAGCGCGCCCACCTCGATCGTGCCCACCCCCGCCCCCACCGAGCCGCGCCTCGACCTGAATCCGCCCGGCACGCCCGTCCGCCCGCGCATCACGTCCACCCCGCTCCCTACGCCCTCGCTGAACGGGCGCGAGGCGACGATCGGCCAGGTGCAGGGGACCGAGCAGAACTCGCCGCTATTGGGCGAGGTGGTGCGCGTCAAGGGGATCGTCACCGCGAACTTCCAGGAGACCCCGACGCGCAATTTCTACATGCAGGAAGGGGAGCTGCCGCGCATCGCCGCCTCCACCGGGATTCAGGTCGCGCAGGGGGAGCACCCCACCCCCGAGGTCAAAGTCGGCGACGAGATCACGGTGGTGGGGATCGTGATCGAGCGGAACAGCGGCACGATTCTGGACATCAGCCGCGTCGGCAGCGGCCTGATCGTCACCTCTTCCGGCAACGCCCTGCCGCCACCGATCGAGCTACGCCCGCCCGCGAACGAGTCCGAGGCGCGGCGCTACCTGACCCAATATGAGGGGATGCTGGTGAGCGTGCCCCGTGCGGTCGCCAGCACCGCGACCGACGAGAGCGGCACGTTCGCCGTGGTGCGCGCGGATGGCGGCGCACCGCGCGCGACCGGAACGCTGACGATCGGCGCGGCGAGCGGCACGCGCTATGTTGTCGCCGTCGGGGAGGTGGTCGACGGCATCATCGGGCCGCTCGATCGGCAGGGTGATCGCTTCATCATCCAGCAGCTTCCCGAACAGCGCCTGATCATCGGCCCGCCCCTACCGGCCACACCACAGCTTCCCGCCCCGCCGAGCCGTACCCCGGCAGGGGGTTGAGCGGGACAACGGCGCACCAACCAGCGACAAGCAGAACGCAGCGAGAGCGGGGCGACCGATGGTGGTCGTCCCGCTCTTGCTGTCGCGTGCGATATAGCCGTCGATTAGTCCAGCGCCGTAGTATTGTACCGCCGCGTCGGGCTCCCCATCCCGGGCAGCGGGAGCGTATCGGTGTCGCTCGGGCGCGTGCGGCGCCGGAAGAGGCGCGCATCGAGTCCCCAGGTCATCCCGGCAGCCCCGAGCGCCAGCCCCACGAAGCCGAGGGCCAGCCGCCAATCGGTCCCTTGCGGCAGGGCGGCAAAACCCTTCATCAGGATGAAATTCCCCATCAGGAAGAAACCGCCGAGCGCGCCGAGTGGCGCGAGCAGACCCAGGATCAGCGAGATCCCGACCGCGGCCTCGCCGAGCGCGACCAGCCGCGAGAAGAGATCGGCGTTGGTCAGGACCGTACCTTCGAGGAAGGGGCGGTAGAACGGTGCCGCCTGCCCGAGTTGCTTGCTGACCGACGCCGTGAGCGCCTCGCCCGTGCCGAGCCAGCCCGCGCCGATCTTCTCGAGCGCCGACTGTACGAAGTAGATCCCGAAACCGATCCGGATCAATGCGAGCCCACGCCCGGCAGTGCCTGTCGCCATCCTTGTCTCCCTGTGCCTGTACGCTGCGCTCAATATCGTCGGCGAATGTTGCGCGGGCAGCGCGCCGTCGCGCTGGTACCGACAAAAGAACCGGTACGCAACGATCATACCAGACGACGCTTTCATAGCTGTGGTGCACAGGGAAAAGCGGGTGGCGGTGCGGGAAAGAGCCGAGCGACGGATCCTAGTGCTCGGCGTGCAACTCGAAGTCCTGCCAGAGGCGCTCGGCGGTCTGGAGGTACGGCTGCGCCACGACGTGCGTGCGGAGCGAGACGGCGGTTAGCAGGGCGTTCGCCAGGCTCGCACCGGGCGCGTAGGGGGGCTGGAGGCGCAGCGGCCCGACCCGCGCCACCAGGACGATCTGGGCGAGGCGCGCGATCGGGTTCGAGAGGCCATCGGTCAGGGCGATCCGCCCCGCCTGGACGCGCGCGGCGTGCCGCAGCACCGCCATCGTGACCCGATCGACGCGGCGAAAGCTGACCACCACCACCGCATCCTCCGCCGTGAGCGGCACCAGTTGATCGGCGAGATCGCCGACCGTCTGCTGGAGGAGCCGGATGTCGGGGAGGATCAGCCGGAAGCCGAGCGAGAGGATCGTGGCGAGGCCGTAGGAGCCGCGCGAGCCGAAGACGTAGACTCGCCGCGCGTTGATCAGGCAATCGACGGCGGCGCGCAGCGTCTCCGGTTGCAGATCGGCGGCGGTGGCGCGGATGTTGTCGGCGTCTTCGAGCATCACCCGCAAGGCGACCGCCTCCGGTGTGTCGCCCAGGTCGGCAAACCCCTGCTCCACCCGCTCCGGCACGCCCGACAATTCGAGGAACGGCTCGCGCAGCCGCGACTGGAGGTCGGGGTACCCCGCGAAGCCGAGCGCCTGGGCGGCGCGCGTCACGGTCGATTCGCTGACCCCCGCCTCGCGCGCCAATTCCGCCGCCGAGATCACCGCGCCGAGGCGCGGATCGTCGAGCAGGCGATCGATCACCCGCCGTTGCCCCGCGCTCAGCCGATCGTAGCTCTCGGCGACCGCCGCCGTGACCTCGCGTAGCCCCCCACAGGATGAGCCGTTCAGTAAGGCCATAGCCCCTCCGGGATAGTGGGCGAGTGGGCTGAGTGGGCCAATGGGCCAGTAGAGGATACGGGAGCCGCCGCAGCGATCGGCTTACTCCGTTGCTTCTCTCTCGCCCAGCGACTCCCCCTTGAGGGGGCTCCGCCCACTTCGCACCACTCCGCCCCCTCATTCACCACTTCGGCATCAACGGCAACCAGTCCGGGTTGCGCTCGCGCATCGCGGCGACGTCGTCGCGCGCGAGGCTGCCACGCTGGTTGTAGGCTTCGGCGGCGGCGGCGAGCTTGTCCTCGTCGATGCTGACCCCGAGTCCCGGCGCGTCCCACAGATCGATCATCCCGTCGCGGAAGCGGAAGCGGTCCGTCTCGTTGATGATGTCGGCAGGGTTCCAGGGGTAATGGGTGTCGCTGGCATAGGTCAGGTTCGGGATCGCCGCGCCCGCGTGGATCATCGCGGCGAAGCTGATCCCCAGGTGGCTATTCGAGTGCTGCGACAGCCCCCAGCCGAGGGTGCGGCAGACCGCGCCCAACTCGCGGAAGGCGGTCAGCCCGCCCCAGGCGTGGTGATCGCCGAGGACGACCTGCACGGCGCGCTGCCGGAAGGCGACCGGGATGTGCGGGAAGGCGGTGACGCACATGTTGGTGCTGAGCGGGATAGGGGTGTGCAACGCCACCTGGGCCATCCCCTCGATCCCGGCGGTCGGGTCTTCCAGATATTCGATGTGGCTGTCGCGCAGCTGCTCCGCGACCCGGATCGACGTCTCCACCGACCAGGCGGCATTCGGATCGATCCGCAGCCCCGCCTTGGGGCCGAACCGCGCGCGCATCAGCGTGATCGCGTGGACCTCCTCCCACGGGTCGAGCACCCCGGCCTTCAACTTGAAGACGGTCATCCCGAAACGCTCGTGAAAGCGTTCCGCCTGACGCAGCAGCGCCTCGGGGGTCAGCGCCGCGCCCCAGTCGTCGTCCCCCTCCTCCTTGAAGAAGAGGTAGGCCGCGAACGGCACCCGCCGCCGCACCGCGCCGCCGAGGAGATCGGCGACCGAGCGCCCCGTGGCCTTGCCGATCAGGTCCAGGCAGGCGACCTCGATCGCGGCCAGCACGCGCGGATTGCGCGTCAGCAGCACGCGCAGGCGCTCGATCTGGTAGGCGTCCGCGCCGACGATGTGCTGCGCGGCGGCGCGCAGCTCCTGCACGAAGAGGCCGCCGCCCGGCCCCTCGCCGAGCCCTTCGAGGCCGTCGGCGGTCCGCAGGCGGACGACCGCGCGCAGGAATTGCGGCTCGTGGATGCCGTGATGGTTCAGCAGCGGCGGATCCGGGCACGCCACCGGGGTGACGATCATCTCGGTGATCGTCAGATCGCGCTTCGTCGCACGCACTTGCACCTCCGCCTCCATTCCATGCTGCTCTATACTGCTGCAACGACAGCGACGCGGCGCGATCCCTACGCACGCCGTAGCATCGCGGTCGCTCACGTCGCGCCACACCGCGCCGCGATCACTGACGCAGCACGTCGATGGATCGCCCCGACAGCGCATCCGACCCTTTGTCCAACAATGGTGATCATTCTACGCTCCACGACGCACTATTGCAAGCAGTTTTGCAGCCTCTTGCCGTGGGTGCAAGTGCGGTGTATCCTAGCTACCGGGATGCCGATAATCAGGGGCGGGGGGCGCGACACGGCGAGGAACGCTGCCCACCGATGCGCGCGGCAGCGAGAGCGAGAGGAGCGGACGACATGGCGGTCGAGGCGAAGCGGGCACTGATGAGCCCGGAGGAATTGAAGGGGCACATGCGGGGGGCGCTCGCCTTCCCGGTCACGCCCTACGCGGCGGATGGCTCGGTCGATCTGGACGCGGTGCGGGCGAACGCGCGCTGGCTGCCGGAAGCGGGGATCTGCGCGATCGTCTCCCCCAGCGGCACGGGCGAACTCTTCGCCCTGACCCCGGACGAATGTGCCGACGTCACACGCGCCACCGTCGAGGCGGTGGGCGGACGCACGCCGGTCATCGCGGCGGTCGGGCACGGCGTCGCCATCGCCACCGATCTGGCACGGCGGGCCGAGGCGGCGGGCGCGGACGGGATCTTGATCCTCCCGCCCTATTACGCCAATCCCGATCCGCAGGGCCTCGTCGACTATTACGCGACGATCGCGGCGGCGACCTCGCTCGGCGTGATGCCGTACGCGCGCGACTCGGCATACTTCACCCCCAAGATCACCGAGAACCTGATCCGCACCGTGCCGAATCTCGTCGCCTTCAAGGACGGTCGCGGCGATGTCCGCCTCTTCCGCTCGATCCGTGAGCATTGCATCGCCATCTTCGGCGAGGAGCGGATAGCCTGGCTGGCGGGGGTCGGCGACGACCTGATCGCTCCCTACTTCGCGTCCGGCGCGGTCGGCTTCACCTCGTCGCTCGCCTGCTTCTGGCCCGAAGTGTCCGTGGAGCTGTACAAGGTCGCGGCGTCGGGCGACATGCAGGCGCTGGCCGAATTGCACAAGCGCGTCGTGCGCCCCTTCTACGCCATGCGCGAGCGTGGCAAGGGCTTCGAGGTCACGGTGATGAAAGAGGCGATGGCGATGCTCGGCCACCCGGCGGGGCCGGTGCGCCCGCCGCTCGGCCAGCTCACGGACAAGGATCGCGCCGATCTCCGCGCGATCATCGACAGCCTGGACATCCCCACGGCGGCGGATCGCGCCAGCTGAGGGCCGCGCAACAGCGCAGCCGACACGACGCGGGGCGGCCCATGCCGCCCCGCGTCGCGCGTACGCCCGCCCCCGCATGACAACCGCGCGCCGATCCGGTAGAGTCAGACGATGATCGGTCGCACGCCGCTGCGGCGGCGGGCGACGGTACGCTGATCGCCGACCCAGAGCAAGAGGAGCGTGCATGGCCGCGCCAGGATCGCCCACCATCCCGGAGATCCGCCTCGCCGGGCCGGGGGATGCAGCATTCATCGTCAGCCTCACCGCGCGCTTCGCGGGCGCGGGCGCGCCGACCTGGCACGACCCCAAACGCCTGGCGATCTTCTTCGAGCGCGGCATCGGCGAGATCGCCGAGGCGGTCGCCGCCGACAAACTCCCTTCCAGCGAGACGATCCTGATCGCCAGCGTGGCCGGGCAGCCGGTCGGTTTCATCCATCTCCGCCCCGAGACGAGCGGGCTAACCCTGGAGCCACAGGGCTACATCAACGCCCTGGCGACGACCGCCGAGGCAGAGGGGCAGGGGATCGGACGCGCGTTGCTGGCGGCGGGCGAGAATTGGGCGCGGCGGCACGGTTTTCGGGTGCTGGCGCTCGAAACGTTCGGCGACAATCGGCACGCGCGCGACTTCTACGCGCGCAGCGGCTACGAGGAAGAGACGCTGAAACTGACCAAGCGGCTCTGAGTACTGGTCGCCATGCCCGTGGCGCACGCCTCCCACAAGCGCACGTCCTTACCGACTCCCTCTCGCGGGGAATCGTTAGCGGCTCGCGGCCCCGGCACCTGTTCCCGACACCACCGCCCCCACGAGATAGTGCGCCTCCACAAGTTGCTGGAAGGCGGCGACCTCCGCGCGCACCCAATCTTCGTCCCGGCCTTGCAGGGAGGCCATCAGCGCCGCCACGTGCGGTGCCGCCGCCAGCGCCGCGCGCGCATCCAGCAGCAGGGCGCGCAAGCGTCGCGACAGCACATCCTCGAGCCGCACGGGCATCTCGCGTTCGATGGTGTAGGCCGCCATCGCGAGGCTGTACGGCAGGCGGGGATCGAGCAGCCCCGGATAGCGCTCCTCGTACGCCGCGATTTCCGCGTCGGTCGCGCCGAATTCCAACCAGGCGGGGTTGCGCCCCTTCGCGCCGTGGAGCCGCAGTTCCCGCGTCAGGGAAGGGCGGGCGGGCAACCCCGCGAGCGCCGCCGCACGGTCGACCGTCTCCTCCGCCATCCGGCGATAGGTGGTCCACTTCCCGCCCGTGATCGTGAGCAGTCCCGACGCGCTTTCCAACAAGGTGTGATCCCGACCGAGCTTCGACGTCGCCTCACCGCTGTCACCCTGGTTGTCGCCATTGTCCTTGCCACGTACGAGCGGACGCAGCCCCGCGTAGACGGCGAGGACATCCGCGCGCGTAGGCTCGCGGGAAAGGTAAAGCCCGGCGTACCGCAGCACGAACGCGATCTCCTCCTCCAGCGCCGTGGGTTCGACGCTAGGTGCTGGGCGCGGCGTATCGGTCGTGCCGACAAGGGTACGCCCCTGCCAGGGGATGATGAAGATCACGCGACCGTCGTCCGTCCGTGGGACCATGATCGCGGTGTCACCGGGCAGGAAGGCCCGATCGAGCACCAGATGAATCCCCTGACTGACCGCGATCACCGTGGACGCCGTCGGATCATCCATGCGGAGGAGGGTATCGGTGAAGACGCCAGTCGCGTTCACCACGGCCCGCGCCCGTACCGTATATTCGCGTCCAGTCGGTGCATCGGTCACCGTCGCGCCGACGATCCGGCCCCCTTCCTTGGTCAGCGCCGTCACCGGGGCATAGTTGAGCAGCGTCGCGCCGAGTTCGCTGGCGGTATGCGCCAGGCTGAGCGCCAGGCGGGCATCGTTGAATTGCGCGTCGCTGTAGACGATGCCGCCGCGTAAGCCATCCTTTGTCAGGGTCGGCACGAGTTGCCGTGCCGCGTCCGCGCCGACGAGTTTAACGGGATGGAGGCGGAGTCGACCCGCGAGCAGATCGTAGAGCAGGAGGCCGGTGCCGTAGAAGAACCTGTGCCACCAGCGATAGGCGGGGATGAGGAAGCGCAACTCGTACGCGAGGTGCGGGGCGTTGCGCAGGAGCCTCCCCCGCTCGTGCAGCGCCTCGCGCACAAGGCCGATGTTGCCCTGTTGCAGATACCGCACCCCGCCATGCACGAGCTTCGTGCTGCGCGAACTCGTGCCCTGGGCAAAGTCACGCGCCTCCACCAGGAGCGTGCTATAGCCGCGCGCCGCGCTGTCGACGGCCACCCCTAACCCGGTTGCCCCCCCGCCGATCACAAGCACATCGTAGTGCTGATCGAACCGCGCGAGATTGTCCTCCCTGCGCATCATCCCTCCCTTATCCCGTCTGTCGGCGGGCGACAGTAGTACCCTTACCCTTTTCGCCTGGGAATGCCCCTGCATACAGCACATGACTCCAAGTATATCGCCCGGCACACCGGTATAGGCACTACCCGTACCATGAACCTCATCGAGCATTATCAATACCCGATCAACCAGGTCTCCATCGCTATCCGAAACGGAGACGAGCGTTTCCCGACAAGCCTTGCGCCGGTACCATTGCTTACCGCCAAGATTATGGCCTACGCCAGGGCATGATCGTTCCTTACAGGGCTTGCTAACCAGCACAGGGCTTGCTAACCAGCGCCTGACCCAGCCTGGGGACACGCCACCCCTCCGATAGGTCAGAAGCGCTCACTTGTACCCCACACGACGGTCACGACTTCCATTGGCAGCGATTCACCCTTGGGCTATACTACGGTGGTATACAGGCTCATCTTACAAACAACGAATGACCGTGGGTTGCTGTTATGAAAGGGTGACGTGAGTGGTTGCGATCACAAAGCGGAGCGCCACGTCGCCTCGTAAGAGCCGCGTGCGGCGTGAACATTTGCTCTTTCTCGCTTTCATTGCCCCTAACTTTTTGCTGCTCGGCATCTTCTCCTATTGGCCGCTGCTCTATCAAGCGTATTTGAGCATGACGCGCTGGGATATGATCAGCCCGACAAAGACGTTCGTCGGGGCGAACAACTATCGGTTCATGTTCGAGGATCCAAACTTTCACCAGGTCCTGCTGAATACCGGTTACTTCACCGGGTCGGTGCTCGTCGGTAGCCTGATCCTGGGTCTGGCGTTGGCCATGCTCCTGAACCAGCGACTGCGCGGGCGTACACTCGTGCGCGGGATCGTCTTCGCGCCGTTTGTTCTCAGCGGCGCGGCGATCGGGTTGGTCTGGTCCTACATCTTCGACCCCGTTTACGGGCTGATGCGTGTTGTGCTGGGTTGGGTTGGCATCGGTTCCCCGAACTGGTTGGTGAGCACGACCTGGGCGATGCCCGCACTGATCATTGTCTATCTTTGGAAGAACGCCGGATACAGCGCGATCATCTACCTCGCCGGGTTGCAGAACATCCCGAATGACCTGTACGATGCGGCGAAGGTGGATGGCGTCACCGAGTGGCAGAAGTTCCGCCACATCACCCTGCCATTACTTTCCCCCACTACCTTCTTCCTCCTTGTGACCACGTTGATTTTCTCGATCCAGGCGTTCGATGTCATCGCCGTGATGACCAAGGGTGGGCCGGTGAACGCCACGACAACCCTGATCTGGTATCTCTATCAGCAAGGGTTTGTGGCGTTCCGCGCCGGCCTCGCCGCCGCCGCAGGCATGCTCCTGTTCGTCCTCTTGCTCGTGGTTACGCTCTTCCAGGTCTATTTCGTCCAGCGGCGTGTGCATTACAGTTAAGGGGGGAGCGGCATGGAAATCACCCTACCGAAGGCCGTTAGGAAAGTGAAATACCGGTCGGGTTGGCGAGGGCAGACCTCTACTGTTATCAAATATGTGCTGCTCATCCTCGCCGCGGTGGTCTTCTTCGTCCCGCTCTTCTGGATGGCGACCGCCTCGGTGAAGGAACTCGGCGACATTTATACGTTCCCGCCCCGGTGGGTACCTGCCGACCCGCGCTGGCAGAACTACGTGGATGCATGGCGGGCCGCGCCGTTCGGGCGCTTCTACATCAACACCATCATCACGACCGTTTGCGCCGTGGCCGCCAAACTCCTGTTCGGGACACTTACCGCCTATGCATTCGTCTTCCTGCCCTTTCCGGGCAAGAATGCGCTCTTCCTGGTGATGCTCGGGGCCTTGATGATCCCGATCCACGTCACGATGTTGCCGAACTACCTGACCATCGCCAACCTCGGCTGGCTGAATACCTATCAGGGCATCATCGTGCCGGGCGCGGCGGTCGCGTTCGGTACCTTCCTGTTCCGGCAGCATTTCTTAACACTCCCTCGGGAGATCATCGAGGCCGCGCGGCTCGAAGGTGCCGGACATCTGCAACTGTTGTGGCTGATCGTGCTCCCGCTCTCCCGGCCTATCTTCGTCACTGTGGCGCTGATCGAGCTGGTCGATAAATGGAACGAGTTCCTCTGGCCGCTGATCGTCACCAACCGTATCGACATGCGGGTGCTGCCGGTCGGATTGGCGTACTTGTCCGACCAGGAGGGGAACAGCCAATGGGGGATCATCATGGCGGCGACCGTCTTCGTCGTGTTGCCGATCCTGGCGATCTTCGCCTGGGCACAGCGCCACATCATCGCCGGCCTCACCGCCGGTGCAACAAAGGGTTGATGCGCTTCGGCGCGAAGGCTATATATGTGGGAGTGATCGGCATAACAACGTGCCATCAGCGGGCTTAGGGAGGGTACATTTCATGTCTCAGTTCACACGCCGAAAGTTCCTCTTATTCTCGGGTAGCGCGATGGGCGCGCTGGCACTCGCCGCGTGCGGTAGCAACGCGAATAGCGGCAGCGGCAGCGGTGGCACCAGCGGCAGTACAGCGCCAAGTACTGCGCCGAGTACCGCGCCAAGTACCGCTGCGAGCGCGAGCGGGGCCGCGACGGCCCGAGCGACGCAGAGCACGGGCCCGGCCCCACAGGCGGGACAGAAGAAGGTGACCTTCTGGTCCTCCTGGGGCGGCAAGAACGGTGAAGGGGTGACCAAACTGGTCGATGATTTCAACGCTTCCCAGAAAGAGGTCTTCATCGACAACCAGTTCCAGGGCACCTACGACGAAACAGCGCAGAAGCTAGCAGCGGCCATCGCCGCGCGCCAGGTGCCGGACATGGTCTCCCTCTCGGAGGTCACCTGGAACAAATTTTCGATCAACAAGACATTGCAGGCCCTCGATGACTTTATCCCGAAGGCCGGTATCGACACGAAGGACTACGTCGATTCGCTGGTCGCCGAGGGCACGCGGCAGGGCAAGATCTGGTGGTTGCCGTTCGCGCGCAGCACGCCCCTGTTCTACTACAACCGCACCCTCTTCAAGGAGGCCGGACTGGAGGATCGCGCGCCGAAGACCTGGGACGAGTTGCGTACCTGGGGGTTGCAAATCCAGAAGCTCAACAAGCCGGACCTCAAGGCGTATGCCTTCACCAACGCGAAGAACTTCAACGCCTGGCACTTCCAGGGGAATGTCTGGCAGTGGGGCGGGAACTATTCCGACAAGAACCTGGACATCAAGATCGACCAGCCCGCCGCCGTGGCTGCCGGCCAGTGGCTGCGCAAGTTCGTCCATGAGGACAAGCTCGGGTACATGGCCCCGGACCAGTCCGTGGACTTCAGCAACGGGCTCTGCGCCATGACCCAGCAATCCACCGGCTCCCTCGGCAGTATCCTGACCACGGCGAAGTTCGACGTCGGCACCGGGATCCTGCCCCAGCAGGAGAAGTTCGGCTGTCCGACCGGCGGGGCGGGGCTCGCGCTCCTGGCGGCGGCACCGGACGACCGCAAGCAGGCGGCGCTCCAGTTCATCAAGTTCACGACGAAGCCGGAGAATGTCGCCTACTGGTCGAAGCAGACCGGCTACATGCCGGCCACCAAGTCGGCGCGCGATGCGTCGGAGATGCAGCAACTGTTCGCCGCGAGCCCGAACTACAAGGCGGCGGTCGATCAGTTGAGAGTGCGTAATTGACGTGGGACCACGCCCTGGCTACGATCCCTGGGCCGATCTGTGCCTGTGTTGTCGCGTGCTGAGGATTGCCGATGGAGCCGTCGCTCGCCCCGCCCAACCAGACCTTCTGC
>JAABUM010000342.1_pt1 | contig 87042 bp, 149 predicted proteins | sample 5559161 | NCBI WGS metagenome assembly JAABUM01 (sample SAMN10711868, study PRJNA513369) | rock metagenome | isolation source: Antarctica rocks | place: Antarctica: Victoria Land, Siegfried Peak nord
CGGCGCCTGGCAGCTGGTGCGGGGTTTTGGTTTTGTTGTCCCGCGGGCCCGCGGGCTCCTGACATGCACCTGTGCGGTTCGCTGAGGTTACAGGGGCTCGCCCCCCCTTTGTGTGTGGTCCTGGGGCAGCTCCACCCACACCCATTATTTCAAGGGACACACCCTTGCCGCACAGGCGGGCTGCAGCCGAGTGCTGGCCCGCGGCGGGCCGGCCCGTCGCTTGCCTCGCGGCACCGTCGGCGCTCGCTGTCAGTGATGTCCTGCCGCCCCGCCGAGCACCGCTGCCCGTGACGCCATTAATGGCCTTTGCTCACGGTCAGTGTTCCGCACATCGCCCCTTCAGCATACAGCGATTCAGCTTGGACCCGGACCCTTAGCCTTTGGGCTGGACAGCGCCGCAGGATTACCGTCATTTGCCGCCTTCCCTCGCTTTTTCAGCCTTATAGCTACCCCTACTGGTGTTTATGTATCGATGAGCGTGGGATGTCATGTCGGGAAAAGTAAGGCTTTCTGTCCAAATGGAGGGCCCTTCGATGGGTGGCTGTGATCGGCTGGTCATAGCCCCCGCCTGGGAGAGTCAATGCCCGGAGACTGCCAGCGCAGCATTCGACCTCTAGAGACGCCACGGTGCCTCGGTAATGCACCAGCAACTCAGCACGACAGCGGCAGCAGCTTCGATCGGCAGGGCTGCTGCCCAGTGCTGGGTGAACAGCTGGCTTCCGACAGTAGACGCGGCTGTGGCAGGGCATTGCGCGTGCATTTGCGCTCTCTGTGAACACCTAGCTGTTTGTCTGTGTGTTTTGCCTGGACTTGACGCCATTACTGACTATCGCCCAAAACGCAGCAAAGCGCCAGGCGAAGCTGGCTCCGCCTTCGGCCACCGTCTTGGCAGCTCTGGCTGCGCCATGGCGCGCATCCTATACCACGCCGAGTTTGCCAGCTGCCCGCCAACCGCCATGCTCACAAAGCCACCGCTGCGCTCGTGGACCGCGCCGCTCATCCCACTCACCCGTCAAGGCGGCGCTTCGCCGGCGTCAGCGCCTCCCTCCAGCACGGTAGACCAGCACGGCAGCGGCTACTAGCCGGCGTAGTACGCCGCTTGCCAGCTTGGCCCCATGGGATTGCTGATCTATTGTCGATGGCGGCGCCTGCCCTTTCGGCAGAGGCAGCTGCTGCTGCAGCGGCGGCCGCGACTGCAGCTGCCGGTCAGAGGCATCTGCGGTGGCAGCGGCGGCAGCATCTGCAACTCCGGCAGCGGCACCGGCAGCCGCAGTACTGCTGCTCGGCGGTTGCTGCCATCACAGCAGCAGCGCCCGCGGATGCAGGTACAACAGCAGCGGCGGCGGCTGCAGTAATGGCCGCCGCCGCCGCAGCGGCCGTCTATGTGCTTTGCCGAAATACGAATCTCAACTGCCGTCCTGCTGTTGCCCAGCTGTTGCCCGGCGATCTCACCGCCAGGGTTTACAGAAGCAAGCTCACCGCACATACGGCCACGCATACGGATCACCTCCAGATCATCCGGATCACGAGTCTTGTGCAAATTTACAACTTGACTAGTCCGTGATCCGTACATAGCGCAATCAACGTATTTCGTGGTTGCTGATCCATCCAGTCGCTGCCACAAAACTACAGCCAGCATGGCCCACACTGGCGCCTTTGCTCCGACAGCATTGCAGCCGTCACCAAAGTGCAGCGCTGGAGAAAGGAGGTGCAGCCCGACGACATGCCTCCGACACAGCCGCCTGCATGGTCGGGAGCTTTTCCGGGGCTGCAGGCTGCCCAGCAGCGCGCAGCAGCGATCGCAGAGGCTGAGCGTGGCTCGGGCCACAGCAGCACAGCAGGAGGCTCCAGCGGCTCAGCAGAGCAGCAGCTCGCAACCCGTGCGTGCTTCGAGTGCAGTGCACTGATAATTGGGACCTGCAGACTCCCATGCGGACCGATGTAGATTGTTGGATCCAACTCGATGGGTTGCCATCTCACGGATCCTGGCTCCAGGATGGCGGATCTCAGCTGCTGCAAGTATGCTGTCGTTGGACGCAACAGATGCGCCCAGTGCAACTGCCGGACACGCCTCTGTCACCGGCAGCGATGTGTACAGTTGCCACAAGCACAGTCTCCTCATGCACGCGGTACAGCAGCGCGGCAGCAAACCGCGGCAGACACCAGTGTCATGTACTGGCTGCAAAGGTCAGCAGCGTTTTAGTTTCAGAACTTGACACCGGCTCTGGCATCACGCTGTGCCTCAGCAGCGTGTTGTGCCACCAGCCGTGCGTCACTTCAGAGGTGGCAGCATCCTCAAGCACTCCCAACTTCGACTGTGGACGCCATGGGCATCATGGCTGACGGTCCTTCAGCGGCCCTTGTGTGTGCAGGAGATATATTGCGCGCTGGCGGCAGTCTCGTTTTGCATCACACAACCCTGTTCCTCTGCACGGCAACCGTCACCCTTGACATTGCCATTTGACTGCTTCAGCCTCTGTGCCCACAGGAGACGTGGTACGCGCTGGTGGCGAACTCGGAGTTCATGTTCAACGACGTGCAGAACGAGGCGCTGGCGGAGCAGCTGCGCGAGAAGAAGCGCTTTTACGGCGAGCAGGTGGGCGCCGCTTTGCGTGTCGCAGCCCTGCCGCGCCTTGCAGTTCGTGATGTGCATCCTGGCGCCGCCTTTGAGGCAGCCGCCAAATCTGCTTATGGATCCTGGGTTGGTCGAGGAGCCGACTGCAGATTGCCGGCATCGTTCAAACTATGCCGTTTGATTGCCATGCGCGCGGGCCTGGGGGGAAGGGCGGACGTGCTCCGTTCATTACTAAACCCTAAACCCTAAGCCCTATGCTGCCCCAGACTGCGCCCTGGGGCGGAACCCTAAACCCTGGGGCGGATGCCGCCCACCGTGTCCGGGCAGCTCCGCCGGCTGACGACCTTGACGCCGCATGCACCGAGCTGCACCAACCTTATGAAATCAACCTGCTCACGTGCCGTTGGCCGCAGAACAAGGAGCTGGACTTCTTCATCGTGCACGAGCCGGAGTGGCTGGACGAGAAATTCTCCTCGCTGGCGAAGCAGGTGCGGCGGCCATGCGCCGCCCTCGTCTCCACCGACCAGATGTGGATCACGTGAGTGCCCCCCCAGCCCACCCGTTCCTCACGACTCTGCGCGCTCTAATCTTGAGCGCGGTCACAGTGGGGCGGATGCTGACGCCTGTGGTGGCGCTTCATTCCACCGTGTGGGCGCCGGCACCGCCTCAGATGTTGGAAAATGTGCAGCACAGCCAATCTGGCCAAATCGTGTGCACGCCATCGCCGTGCACTAGGTGGCAACGCTGTCAAGGAGCAGTGTGCTCCAAGGTGCGGACGCTTGATTGCTTTGCTTCATGCGCTTCGGACCGTAATGCGGGAAGGGGCGGGGCCGTCGCAGCAGCCGGCATACGTCTTCATAGGCTGGGGACAGATGGTGCACAACGCCTGGCGATGGCTGTCTGGATGTCGAGACAACCCGCCATGTGGTATATGGATCATTCCAACGATGCAATTCCGCCCCTTTGCGGTGCTGGATCCTACACAGGCTAAATAGAGGTGCCGGACCATCCATGGATGGTCATGATAGATCCGCACATCACAAAGGCACAGTGAATGGTGTCATCACTATGAGGCTGACCGCCGCTGCACCCCGCATGTTCATCAGCTGCCGTGAACGGCGGTAGCATATGCTCTGGTTTTCCGCCGGTCAGCAACTTGCCAATCTGCGCACAAGTTCTGCGTCACCTTACTGTTTCTTCCAGCTGTTGTGTGCGGGTTCATGAAGCTGCGGCTGGACCGGGTGACTAAACCTTAAACCCTAAACTGGAGCTCACGGGAATGGACCGGCAGACCGGCACAGCGGAAGGCGCATTAAGCAACGAATGAAGCTGACTGTCCCACCGCATGTCACATGCAGGTTCATGAAGCTGCGGCTGGACCGGGTGCTGAAGCTGGAGCTGACGGGGATGGACCGGCAGCAGGTGTTCAGGAGCGGCGGTCCGGTGCCCGAGTTCACGCCGCCCGAGAAGTGGACCGCGCCCTACTCACCCTACCGCAAGGGTGCGTGCCAATCCAGGCGTGCCACGCCAAATGCAGTAAAGTATCTGAAATGGTGCCCTGCCTGATTGAAGTCAGACTCGGTGCGCAACGCACGAGACGTGGACTGCGCGCTACCTACTGCAAGGGTGCGCTTCCGAGCAGCACAGTCAAGCCGCTCGTCATTGCACTCTTGTGATCCACTCCCTCTCAGCTGTCATGAAGTGAACTGCACCCTCCTCCTTCTACTGCTCAGGATACGCTTTTGAACTCTGGACAACCTGCTTGGAAAGCTTTCCATGAATTCGGTATCGGCCGCTGCCCGCTCTTTTGGCACTTTGGTGCATGTTGGCCTGACGCTGCCGTCGCTGGACTTGGCGTGAACTGCTGTCCGACGAGTTTTCTGTTGCACGAACAGTGCCGGGCAAGGCCTCACTGTCCGCAAGTACCTGGCTGCCCAGCAGCAGGTTTGCAACCGTCACCTGCTGCCGGTGAGGCGGGCTCGCCCAGAATGTGCACGAACATCATGAAAATCACACCGACGCAAGAGGCATGAACAACCTGTTTTCCTGTCCTCAGGCTGGTGGGAAGCCTTCATGCCCGACAAGCTAGGCATGACGCAGTGAGCGCAACGGCAAGGTCGGCTGAAGCGGCGATTAACTATTTCGGCAGACACGCCTAAGCACTCAGCACGGCAGCCTGCCCCGGGTGCGCTTGCGCGCGAGAGGCAGCTGGCGGCGCAATGCCGGCGGCGAAGCAGCCGGCGGCGCAGTGCCGGCGGGTTCTGCCGCCTGTCAACGGCATTGTAACGGCATTTGCTGGTGCTGTTCGGCGGATTGTTGCAGAGGCAAGTGCGGCGACCGAGTGAGTCGCATCCGTTTTGTTTCAGAGAAAAAAAACACGATCGACGGTGTAGTTTAGGCGTTTGTGAAAGTGTCCCCGGAGTTGTGCGGATCTTGGCCCTGGGATGTCCCGTGATGGATGATCAGATGGTGCGTCAGCAATTTACTCGCGCCCTAAACGAGCCCTGCTGCAAGAGGTGTTCACGCTGTGTGGTTTCCGAAATTTGTCGCCGTCAGTCCACTGCGGTCGTTGGGAGTTCCACGCTGCGCACGCGTTGGAACAGCCAGAGGCTGCCCTGCTGCCTGGTGTGCGAAGCAACTCAGCGTGTCCTTAGCGTCGGCTGTGTGGAATTGCTAGGGTGAGCTGTGACAGGTTCGTTCTGATCTCAACAAGCCTACCGTCTCGCATGCGCGAGCTTGTGGCTTGGCGCGGATGCATGGTCCAGTACCCGCTGGGAGGGCCGACATGCCAGACAGATGATGGCGCGAGCGTTGGGCATGCCGTCTCGCATGCACCAATGGCATCTGTACTGCATCACTCGCTTCCAGTCAGGCCGACGATGCTGAAGCTGCAGCGTCCATGCACCAATTCGATGTGTACCGCAGGGTCATGACCCTGCGGCTTTTCGTCCACAGCCGGTCGGCTGATCAGCCTGTCGGCTATGGACAAAAAGCCGGCTGTCCGACACCTGAGGGCGTGCCTCAGGCGGCTGCAGAATGAAACGCCAGGCCTCCGGGGCTTCAATACCGTACCCGCCGGCCCAGGAGCCCGCGGGCCCAGGAGCCCGGCCGGGAACCACGTTTCAACCGCGTCACAGCGTTCGTTCTCGCGGACTCGCACCAGGTGCGACGCTCTCCTGTATCGGCCAAGCGCGAAGTAAATCCCATACTCACTCGGCGTCTGCGATACTTGAGACTGTCTGCTGGCATATGCAGCTGTTGAGCGCCGGATCAACGATGACCTGTGTGCAACTGGCATCGCTATCCTGACCAGCTGTGCACCTTGTATGTCGGTAGCATCTGCCTGCGCGTCTGATCCTGACCGGTGAATAGCATAGAGTGGCCTTGTACTGTGTGTGAAAATCTGCATGCCTGACATCGACGCCCCTCATGGAGATGGCGCAGCGCCGCAGCAACGGTACCACAGCGGTCATGACCATCTTGCAGCAGAGGGTATCAATGCACGATCATTGCACAGTCTGGTCACCGCCACGCAAGCTGCAGCAGCCGTTTTGGCGCCCAGATGCTGGTGTCTGTGCGTCTGAAAGCACCTGCGCCTGCATTGACGCACGCTGCCCTGTAGAGCCGCGTCATGGCGGCGCAGCCATACACGGATGACCTCAGTCAGCTGAATCTCAGTACCATATTCGTTCTGAATCATGTGGATCATGTGATCGCACCGCATATCACGAGTCGAGTGTCGGGGGCTAGTCCCCATGCCGCATCGGCGCCGTGTTGCAAAACGCACACGCTACTCAATGCTGCCCCGCGCCCCGGCACCACAGCGCAGCGTCGCATAACAACATGCGGGACATTCATCACTGCCGCTTCGTCATTGATACTCAAACGCGGAATTTTGCACAACGCAACTCTGTGTGGTGCACAGCCGCATCCGCAACGTGCTGCGGGCGCTCATCGTGATGGGCGTATTTAGCGCCACCATCTCCTTCATCGCGGTGAAGTACGTGACGGACGAATCGCTGCGCAACAGCACGGAGACCGTGCGGGAGGACAACTATTAGGACTTCAGCCTCTCGGCTGAGGAATTGGGATCAGCCAGGTGACTGGCTGATCCTAAAGTGCTCCAGGGTGCCTGAGGTTTTACGGAGTCTACGGTGTCATCTCGCAAACCCTATCATCCTCGTCAGCACCTGCAGTCATGTCTGCAAAGCTTCAACGCTTGCGCTCAGAATTCCGCTTCGCACCTACTCTGCAGCTCACTACATTCTCCAAACACACAGGTGAGCCCTCGGTTTCAAGCGCTACCTGGCACTCGATCTCTGTGTATTGGGCCGGACAACCTGTCTTGCAGGATTCACACCTCAGAGGCGGCGGTCGGTGCACGGCATTCAGCGCTCTCCTTAATGCCTCAATGTTTTGCAAAATTCGATCTCGGTAGCCATGCCACGGCTCCACTGAGCGGCGGACTGCCCAGGTGGCTGGGCGACTCCTGTGTTTCTGGGCGTCGTTTCGCAAGCACGCTGTGCTTCACGCAGCCTGCCAAATCAGCCCTTCTCGCTTCCGGCAGCCCTCCTGGCTTTTATGGGTGCTGCATTGATGTTGTGCTTGCCGCCCGAGCGAGTGTACTTGCAGTTCGTTACCTTCGAACTGCCACAAATCAGCATATCGACAGCGTTGCCTGGCGGATCGTGTGCCGGTGTTGAGCGATACAGTGCAGCCTTCGGCATATGTTCTAGCTCATTTAGCCGTTACAGGACACCGGCAGGCCTCTGTCCATGGACTCATGTAGCTCGACATTTTCGTGCTCGAACTGCTGACGAGGACTGCTGCCCGACAGCCTGACAGCACCCATCGCTCCCAGCCACGGCCTTCGCTTTACGACTGAGGCGACGGCAGTCCATAGGTTCTGCAAGTATCCTGCTCTGATCAGTCGGGCGACAACTTTGCTCACCGCAGTCGACCGTGTGCACACTCCGCCGCCGCTGCTTTTCAGGCGTCTTCACACCTTTACTTATCATGTGCTCCTTACCTGCATCGCAGGCTTACGCGAGCTCACCTACTTTCGTCAACCAACACCTTCTGCAGCAACGATGGCTCCCACCACCGTCTCTAACGGCGTCGAGGCGCCCCGTTTCGAGGGCATCACCCGCCCCTACTCCCCGGAGGATGTCAAGCGGTTGCAGGGCTCCCTGAAGATCGAGAACACCCTCGCCCTGGAAGGCTCCAAGAAGCTCTGGGTTCGTAGCCGCCCTTGTTTATCTGCGCGCTGCTGCTTCTGTGTGAACGCATGCTACTGCATCGATTCTGAGGGTATGCGCAAAAGGCATCACATTGTGATGTCACCAATACCTTCTGCGTGTCAAGTGCCTGCATGTTTCAGACCATCGATGGAAGATCTAATTGACCGACATAGGTTGCCTGACCCTCCTTCTTGATGAACGCGCAGGCGCTGATGCACTCCGAGCCGTATGTGCACGCCCTGGGCGCCCTCACGGGCAACATGGCCATGCAGCAGGCACACAACTTTCCGACTGCTGCATCTCACTGTATCTGAGTGTCACAGTAAAGTCGATCGCAGCGTGCTCACAATCCCTATGCTGTGCACGCCCTTGCGAACCTGTGCTGTGTTGAATAGTGCAACTCTTCACTGCTGATATCCTGCTGATGCCCATATGTTTCTCTGCTGTGTAGGTGCGCGGCGGCCTCAAGGCCATCTACTGCTCCGGGTGGCAGGTGGCGGGCGACGCCAACACCGCCGGCGACGTGTACCCTGACCAGTCGCTGTACCCTGCCAACGCCGTGCCCGAGCTCGTCCGCAAGCTCAACAAGGTGCATGTAGTCGTCGTGCACACCTGCGGGGCTGTCCTGAGCCGGTGCATGCATGCTGCGTATGCACTCATACATGCTGCCTTACGCGAGGACAGCTGCTTGACCTCCAGGGCAAGGACCTGTACCCTATTGTTTGCTGACGTCCACTGCTCCTTCCACAACACAGGCGCTGCGCCGCGCTGACCAGATCGAGGTCGCTGAGGGCCGCGTCACCAAGGACTGGTGCGGCAGATTGCTGCACTCCACATCCACTCTCGTATGTGCAAATGCACCTGCAGACTCTCACTTGTGTAACCACCAAACAGCCAAGATCAAACAGGCTGTTTTGACGGTGCTGCATGCTTGAATGCATAGGTACGCGCCGATCGTGGCTGATGCTGAGGCCGGCTTCGGGGGCCCTCTGAACGCGTATGAGATGATGAAGGTGCGAAGCGCCTTTGTCTTGCGCATGCACCGCACCCAACGGCATCTTGCTCCGCTGTTTGTAACGCCATCGTCAGGGTGCGGCAGCGCAACACCGCTTCTGCTGCAGACTTTGCCCGTCGTCGCCATTTTGAATGTCACATGCTCTCACGGCCCCTGTCTGTATACAGAGAACCGAACCTACTTCAGGCACTGATCCTGCTTTGCACCATGCTCAGGCCATGATCGAGGCGGGCGCGGCCGGCGTGCACTTCGAGGACCAGCTGTCCTCCGAGAAGAAGTGCGGCCACCTCGGCGGTGCGTCTTTTGCTCTGTTGCCATGCACAGCACCATTCCACACAGCGTGTGGCTGCGCCTGCTGTGCCATGCTTGCCTGGCTTCGTTCCATGCAGCAATCGCACTTTGCAGCAGCAGGATGCCATCTGCATTCCAGCTGAAAGTGCTGCTCTGTCGTCTTCAGAGCACGATTCCGAATCCCTGCTGCTGCCTTCTGCCGCAGGCAAGGTGCTGATCCCGACCAGCCACTTCATCCGCACGCTGGTGGCGGCGCGCCTGGCGGCAGACGTCGCGGACGTGCCGACCGTGCTCATTGCGCGCACGGACGCAGACTCCGCCTCGCTGCTGACATCGGACATCGACGAGGACGACAAGGCCTTTTGTACCGGCGAGCGCACGCCCGAGGGCTTCTTCAAGGTCAAGTGCGGCGTCGAGGTGCGCTCCTGGCCCTCCTTCAGCCATGCACTTCTTCGAGTCTCATGTATCTGAGAATATCAGTATGCCGGGGCTGCCGCTTTGCTTGCATGCGTCGTGTATGCTTCTTTGCATGCCTACGCATGTTGCCCTGTTGTATCGGGATCTTGAGATGGCTCAGCAAGTGTGGCTTTCTGCTGCCTGCAGTCGTGCATCGCGCGGGCGTGCGCGTACGCACCTTACTGCGACATGATCTGGATGGAGACGTCCAATCCCTCTCTGGAGCTGGTGTGTTTTCGTTTCCACTGCAGCAAGATTGCATCGTGTGACATGAGCAGGCAGAAGCGCTATCAAAATTTTATGTGTTGTTCAGCATCCTGCTGATACCCTTGCATGTGTGGAGCTGGCGATCAAGTTTTGGCCTTTTCTATCCGTAGGCCAAGCAGTTTGCCGACGGCGTGCACGCCAAGTTCCCAGGCAAGCTGCTGTCCTACAACTGCTCGCCGTCCTTCAACTGGCGCAAGAATCTGAGCGAGGAGCAGATTGCCACCTTCCAGCAGGTGCGCCTTGGCTCCTTGACGATCCACACACTGTGCTGTTTTTGTTCTGACTTTGTCAAACCGTCTATCTAATCCTCACATCTTGGGCGCACCACACTGGGGAAACGTTCTTGAGCAGGCTGCTGCTCAGTCGACCCTATTCCTGCAGCACTGCCTTCCATCGCAGCAATTCAAATGCACGACCTGTCGTCACCCGTGACCACTGCGCACTGCAGGAGCTGGGCGAGATGGGCTACAAGTTCCAGTTCGTGACGCTGGCAGGCTTCCACGCGCTCAATCACTCGATGTTCGAGCTGTCGCGCGGCTACGCCGAGCGCGGCATGGCCGCCTACTCTGAGCTGCAGCAGCGCGAGTTTGCCTCGGAGAAGGCCGGCTACACTGCCACCAGGTGCGCCTCCACGCTGTCCCTCATGGTGATCGGTATGCTCATTGTGCTTGTTTTTCCCACTCACTGTTCCTATGAGACGTCAGTGATGTGGCCGACGGTGGTCAGATCTTGTTTCAGACGCTTCAAGTGTCAAGTCTGACTCGTGCTGTGCTGATGCGGCTGTGTTTTGACGTGCAGGCACCAGCGCGAGGTCGGCACCGGCTACTTCGATGCCATCTCCACCACCGTCTCCAACACCTCATCCACCACCGCGCTGAAGGACTCCACCGAGACTGCGCAATTCCACTGAAGCGGCAGTCAGGAGCGCGCTTGGCGAACGTAAGATCGCAGCGCGGCTCCTTTCGTGAAGCTTGAGAAGCGCCGGCCCAGTGGCGCCAGGAGCCCTGCGACGCCTGGCAATGTGCAATGCAGTATGGTTTGTGCATAGCACCGCGAAAGGACCGCAAAAGTACATCCAGGACTAGGGGTCATTCAGCGGGCGCGTGACCGAGCACTAGCGCTCGTTACAGCAGCGGTTTTAATTCCGTCGCCGGTCAGGATGTAGGTGCAATACCCGTGCATTGTATTGCGCAGTCTCATGCGGAGCTGCGCAACGGTTTTGAGCGATGCGTATTGGCAATGGGCCACCACCCTTTGCAGGCAGCAATTTTGATTAGGACCCCCGCAGTGTTTCCCTCAGTTCAGAATCGTCAGCACGGTTCTGGTCCTGGCTTAGGTCTGTGTGCGTGTTTAGGTACTGCGCTGCGGTCGCGACTGCCGCCAGCTGCTGGCGCACGTCGGTATTTGTTGGTCGTCCCTTGGCAATGCTCGCTCGCGCTGTATTCGGTGTAAATGCGAATTTTCCTCGTGGGTTTTCTCCACTACGCTCGGTATGAGCCCCGCCCCAGACCACTCGGTAATCACACACTGCAGGCAGCTGGCTCGTTCCTGCATCGTGCCAGTCAGCCTTCCTTCAATGATGGATATTCCTTCGTTTTCAACGTTCAGGGCGGCTGTACAGTTAGTCGCTGGCGCAACAGCAATGCTGTGCCGCTGCGCAATTCGCTAAGCACTACCACCACTATTGCGCAACCGGCAAGCACCACCGCCGCCGTGAAATATGTGCATAGCTTTTCCTGCGCGCGAGACTGTCTCGCTGCTGAATGGGATTTCCACTGGTTGGGGGAAGAGAGATACTGTTTTGCCGCCGTTTCAAGTTCAGAGCGGACTGTCAGACCCGTCGATGAATGAATTCCCGGCTTTCTCCGACATCCGCGTCAGCACCACCGGCAATTCACATTTGCAACAGTCACTCCACGGCGCAGCGAAACGTCAGTGCTCTCTCAAACGTTGCATATAGTCCTATCGAAGGCTTGTCAATAACTCTGCCACTCAAGGTGCGCGATGCTAAATTTGACTCGTTCCGGTTCGGCGGCTTCTGTGGGGTGCAAAGCCGCAAACCTGCTGGCATTCCACTGATTTGAGGTACATGGATCATCTTGACAATGCACTGAACTTTTATGGACGGCAGCGCGTCTGTCCTGTCTGAAATGACTGCTAGGCGACATCCAACCGTCGCCTTGCAGTGAGTCAGCAGTCGGCCGCACTGCTGTGCTCGAGGAACCTCGTCACGAAGGAGTCCTCGTGCTACACGAATTCATGCTGCAAGCGGCACATATATGTTCCTGGGGACCCGCATGGTCTTCAGACATGTGCGCTGTGAGCGAAGTACCGGCCACGCAGATGCGGGAGGCGGTGCGATGGCAGGAAAAGGCGGTGCACCTCAGGACGTGAGGACGCTTCACAACAATAACTCTTCATCAGATATGCAGCCCTTGACCCCAAGATTCCGCTGCATGCGGTCGCAGGCACACCGACGGCAGGAGACTCCCCCGCTTGGAGCATCTACCGCCTCAAGCGACTCCAGACACCGCAGCCGCAATGTCGAACGTGCCAGGCGTCGCCGTTGTCGGCACGCCGCATCCTGCCATGCGCACCATCTTGACGCCCGACGCCCTGGACTTTGTCGCCATGCTGGCGCGGTGCGGGCTGCATGCATGTGCTCGAACATGTCTGGTCGCGACTCGAGAAGCATGAGGACGATGTCAAGCTGCCGCGCCGGTCTTCATTCACCGACCGAGCAGTTGCATGCATGCAGTCAGACGCCTGCTGCTCTGCTGGTCCCAGGCGCCGCTGATGCCGCTCCGTTTCATGGCCGCACTGGACGCGCGGTGTCGACTGCCAGTCTTGACGCACGTGCGCCTCCGACCTGCAGGAAGCACACGGACACGGCGCACGAGCTGCTGGCGCGACGGCGCACGGTGCAGGCGCGCTTCGACGCCGGCCAGAAGCCCCACTTCCTGCCGCACACCCGCGAGGTGCACGTCCTGCTGGTCTCGAATTGACGCAGCCACAGTCTCACCCGTGCGACTGGACAGCAACCTGAGTGCTTCCTCTTGCATGCTGTTAGCCACTGAAGAAGGCGCGCAACTGCAACCTGTTGCAGTTCTTACATCGAAAATCGCAGTAGAGCACGCGTGCCTGGAAGCACCGCGGAGCAGCGCCCGGGCTGATGCATAAATTGCCGTGTATCGCACACAACTCGCTGCAACACGCCAGGTTTGAGAGGGAGACTAGATCATGGCGCGGCTGCCGCGCGGCCTGTTGGCCGGCGCATGGAGAACACCAGGCCCGTGTCAGGGATCGCTAACGTCGGACCGCGTCGCGTCTCACACTCTGCTGCCGTGCTTGCAGGTGCGGGAGGGCGACTGGAAGGTGGCGCCGCTGCCGCGGGATCTGTTGGACCGTCGCGTCGAGATCACGGGACCGACAGACGCCAAAATGGTCATCAACGCCCTCAACTCGGGCGCCAGCGTGTACATGGCAGACTTTGAGGACTCCAACTGCCCCACCTGGGCCAACACGCTGGAGGTGGGCATGTGATCGGGTTCAGGGTTTAGGGTTTTGCAGCAGCCCTCGCAGCAGCTCTGCTCCGCTCTGCTGCTGCTGGAGGTGCAGCTGCCGGGCACATCGTTGAGTGAATATGGGCCTGCGCATGGTTTCGAGCGATAGCTGTGGCTGCTTCCCTTGGCCAGCCAGCCTGGAGTGAAGCGTGTACCATGCTGCTGGACGCTCGCCAAAATCACGGTACCTGGTTGAACCAAGCTGGCACGGCCAGCATCTCTGACCCGCACTACACTAGACAGCCGTGTTCAAGCATTGCTGGAGACGGTGCTTGGGGCGTAAGCTGCCTGTGAGTCGCACCGCCTGCTGCAGAAGCAGGCTTTGCGGCGACTTGAAAAGCCGCGCAGTCCCATGACTCACCAGATGATTCTTGCGCGACTGGTCACCTCACATGGTCTGCAGGCTCCTCAGCTGTTCACACCTGATTTCCCATTATATTATTTCCCATCAAATGCAGGGCCAGGTGAACATGCGGGGCGCGGCGCGCGGGTCGCTGACGTTCACGGACCCCAAGTCCGGCAAGAAGTACTCGCTCGGCGACAAGCTGGCCACCCTCAAGGCACGCGGAACTGTTGTGTAGCTCTAAACCCTAAACCCTAAACAAAACCCTAAACCCCAAACGCTCGCGAGGTCCTGCGTGTGCCTTCGATACTTTGTATTTGACATTCGGGATTCTCTGCGAGACCGAGCTGCTTCGGTGGCATCTGTGTGGGGAGGCAGTTTTCCGCCTGACGGTGTAGCGAAATAGTTTACAATAATGTTCACGGAATAAATTCGAATTGCAAATAGAACCCAATTAGAACATGAATTCTAACCTGATTTTCAATAATTTAACTTTATTTGAAACCCTTTCCTGGAAGCCTGAAGCCTGCGACACCTGTTTGGAGAAAAAGAAACACATGTCGAGCACCAGGCGGCACTGCAGCTCCACTGCTCTCAGATACAGCAGCCCGTGAGATGACTTGCGTGCCACAGGTGCGGCCGCGGGGGTGGCACCTGTTTGAGAAGCACGTGCTGGTGGATGGGCGGCCAGTGCCCGGCGGCATCTTCGACTTTGCGCTGTTCTTCTTCCACAATGCGCGCGCGCTGCTGGACAGGGGCTCCGGTGCGCCCCGTTCCTAATCCAGCACGCGATGGACGTTTCAACGCGCATGCTTCCTGATTGCCGCGCTGAGTTTGCACTGCATCTGGACGTCACGTCCAAAATGTTTCCGGCGTTCATATCTGCCCACGATATGATAGCAAGATGGGAATGCCAGGCGGGCCAGCCAGCCTTCATGCCTGGTCTCATGCTGTTCTTGTTCCGACTCTGATTGTATACATGCACATACAGGATAGTGACGGCGCGTCGACAACTGATCGCTGGTTTCTGCTAAACTGAGTGCTGCTGAGCTGCCAGCTGTCAACCATTCACATCGACAGCTGGCACTGGCTGTGTAGGCCCGTACTTCTACCTGCCCAAGATGCAGAGCCACCTGGAAGCTCGCCTGTGGAACTCCGTCTTCATCGACGCCCAGGCGCGCCTTTTTGGAGAGTAGCAAATGCACGACTCCGGACGACCTTGTGACCCTGTGCATGCTATGTGCGGCCCACATGGCGCCGGCCTTTGGCAGCTGCCACCTCGAACGACGAACGTGGACTAGGCGATGCAGACCACGGCAGGTGCGGAGGCAACGCGCATTTGGAGCGCTTCGCCTGGGACTTAGAAAACATTACGACATGGATGACAACAAGGCCTGTGTTTCGCCCTTGCCCTAAACCCTAAACCCTTGCCGCAGGACGCGCTGGGCATCCCGCAGGGCAGCGTCAAGGCGACGGTGCTGATCGAGACGCTGCCGGCGGCCTTCGAGATGGACGAGATCCTGTACGAGCTGCGGCAGCACAGCTCCGGGCTCAACTGCGGACGCTGGGACTACATCTTCAGCTTCATCAAGACCATGCGCGCGGACCCCTCCTACATCATGCCCGATCGGTGAGACGTGTTGCTGCACTGCAACGCATGTGTGGCGTGGGGTGCTCATCGGCTGACGGCCAACCTGCGGGCCAAGCCTTTCGCACAGTAACGTGGTGCGCATCACAGCAGGGTATGGGAGACGCAGTTTGTTGAACGTCATTCCAGGTTCATTGCCAGTGGCACAGCAGCTCGTACAGCAGGAGCCGTGCTGGCCTCTGCTTGGAGACTGGCGCTCACCTGTCATCAGCCTCGGCATACATCCAAACCTTGAGCCATACCATTTCCTGACCCACAGTGCTGCGTCTGCACATGTGCCCTCACACCAACGTTGCAGGTTACAATTAGCGACGCTGTCTTCTCGATCTTGCTATGTGCCACAGCGCAAAGGTGGGCGGATGCAGTCGTGCATGCGCGCCCATATAGGAGTTGGTCATCGTCTAAACCCTCATCCTGTGTTCTGCAGCGCGGAGGTGGGCATGACGCAGCCGTGCATGCGTGCCTACACGCAGCTGGTCATCAAGACGTGCCACAAGCGTGGCGTGCACGCCATGGGCGGCATGGCCGCCCAGATCCCCATCAAGAACGACCCGGCCGCGAACACGGTGCGCGGCGCATCACCTTGCTTGGGCTGTGCATTCCACGGGCAGGTTGTAGGCGGAGGCACGGCATCCTGCTGACGCGAGCGCCGCAGGCGTTTTGATGCTTGCAACATTGCGTGCCTCAGGGTGTGAGGTGATCCTTCGTCACCGCTCACATCACCGCCGAGTGGCCTGGTACACGACTCTTGACCTTTCAGGTCGCTGCAATGCAACCTTCCGCCTGGGCGCGCAGGCAGCGATGGACAAGCTGGGTCGGATGGCCACGGATCCTAGGTCATTTAGATTCGACTTGATCAAGCGTTTCTTCATTCTGATGCAGGCAGCGATGGAGAAGGTGCGGGCGGATAAGCTGCGGGAGGTGATGGACGGCCACGACGGCACCTGGATTGCGCACCCCGCCCTGCTGCCGATCGCCATGCAGGTGCGCATGCCTGCACCGCCGCTAGATGCAGTGCTATACGCCCTACACCGCGGCTTGATGCACATCCAGGGCCTGGAGTGCAGCTGGATGCGCACCCATGCGCAAGCTGCTGCGTGCTGAGATGTGGTCATGCGACAACTGCTGCGCCGCCACAACTTGTGGCGCTGCCAGGTGTCTGCTGATCACAGACCGGCGGCGATTTTGCTGACGCCAATACGCCAGCTCGCAGGATGTGAATGTGCATATAACTGCCCTTGCCCGCAGGTGTTCAACCCTAAACCCTGCAACCCTAAACCCTTGCCTCGCAGGTGTTCAACGAGCACATGCCGGGGTCCAACCAGCTGGACAGGCTGCGGGAGGATGTGGTGGCCGACCCGGAGGCGCTGCTGGCGGTGCCCCAGGTGCGCGCATCATCATCACGAGCAGGCCCGCGGGCATTTGAAAGTGTCTGAAGTGCTCGGCTGTCGAATGGTGCACGCATGAGGCCGACATGATGTCAGCTGCTGATGACGAGGATCACATCAAGCCATGGACACCCCGACCTTGGTTCGGCACCCCCGCATGTGTCTGCGATAAACCGGAGAAAACGGAGGCAGGGCCTCGCACTGCGTTCCACCCAACCGCACGTCGGTCTTCCTCTGTTAAATCCCCCGAGGTCCCAGAGGCATTATGCCCCTGGCGCAGGGCCCGCACACGGAGGCGAAGCTGCGCACCAACATTAGCTTGGGGCATTAGGTAGTTGTCCATGCCGAATAGTCGTCCTTGTCATAAACTCCTGCCCTGAAATCGAGCTGATATCGTTCAAATCGAGCTGTTGCCACGCAGGGCCCGCACACGGAGGCGGGGCTGCGCGCCGACCTCAGCTTGGGGGCTGACGTACTTGGATATTAGGTGATTGTTCATGCCGAATAGTTGCCCTCGTCGTCAACTCTCTCCTCCAAATCGAGCTGTTGCCACGCAGGGCCCGCGCACGGAGGCGGGGCTGCGCACCAACATCAGCGTGGGGCTGACGTACCTGGAGGCGTGGCTGGGCGGCAACGGCTGCATCCCCATCCACAACATGATGGAGGATGCCGCCACCGCCGAGATCGCACGCACCCAGGTGTGCTTGTGAAACATGGGTCATTCTGTTCAGGTCATTTTGTTTCGTCCGAGATTGGTCAGCACACCAGAGCACGGTACAGCACAGTCGAAGAGAAGCGCCGCTGGAGGATAGCGCATTGTAATGTGCGAATGGGAACTGCGTGTGGCCTGCGTGTCTACTACGTGTCTACCAGCCCTGTGCATTGCAGGCTGTGGGGGCTGCGCTGGTTTGGCAGTCTCCAGTTCAATCATTCCTCCCGCATCAAAATCGTCTTCTCGCGACCTTTCAGCAAGCATCCCCAGGCCGCGGACGCTGGCGAGCCACTCGCGGTTCACAAGTCAAGGGGGACAGAACCGATGTCATCTAAGCTGGGCAGCAAAGCACTTACTACAGTGCTGACGCGCACTGCCGACGCGTCATCTGAGGAATCGCAGAATCATGCAGTATGTCATGTCGCTTTGTTACAGGCGTGGCAGTGTATGAAACGGGACGTTACGGTGCAGCCCAGCAACAAGAAGCCTGCAGCACAGCTGGGACTTTTGTGTAAAGCAAGCGGCGAGGTACCAGGGTCTTTCACCTCTGACACTGCAGGTGTGGAAGCAGCGGATCAAGCACGGCGCGATGCTGCAGCCGGGCAGCATCGCGCTGGCGAGGAAGCTGAGACATCGATGGTGAAACGCTGTAAGCGTCATCACAAACCCTTTTCGTGGTGGCACCGAAGGTTGCGGTGGCAGTGGATTAAGCACGGCGCAATGCTGCAGCCCAGCTGCAGTAAGCTTCCCTTGAGGCTGAGACGCGCCACCGAAAGTGAAATCGCATAGTGATCAAGTTTCATAACCTTTGACCTCGCAGGTGTGGCAGTGGATCAGGCACGGCGCGACCCTGCAGCCGGGAAACACGAAGCTCACCACAGAGCGCTTCCAGTCGGTGCTGCAGGAGGAGCTTGCCGGCCTGCGCCGCGAGGTGGGCAGTCGTCATAATTCAGTCTTCAACAACGTGTCTTGCACGCAAACCTGCGGCAATGATCCCTCTTCACGGAGCCTGTGGCAGGGGTCACTCTGATTATGCTAGAGGCCGCCTGGCTGCCTGTCATCTCGTTCTCGACAACATGATAATCCAAGCATTGCGCTGCTCATCCGAATCCGTGATCCACCCACCGTGCCGCTCCCCGCAGGTGGGCGCGCAGCGCTTTGACGGCGGCAACTGGCGCGCGGCGGCGGACCTGTTTGCGCAGATGGCGACGTCGCCGCAGTGCCCCGACTTCCTGACGCTGCCCGCCTACGACGCCATCTGCCGCAAGGACACCGTCACGTCCCGCATGTAGACGCGCATGTAGACGCGCATGTAGACGCGCATGCAGGTGGTGCCGGCACCGCGGTCGGCACCGGTCGGCGGCCCGGCGCCGCAGGGAAGAGGCTCGAGGCGTGTCAGAAGCCCGACGCATTGCGGCACAAATGCAGCGGGGCTGAATCGCGCGACGCCAGAGCCCCTGACAGAAGGGTTCAAGCGCGTCAACGCCGCTGTCAGGCGTCTTGTGGCTTGCCCGCAGCACCTGATTCTGCACGTTCAGCAGCCAGCCGCTAGGAGGCTGCATGCTGCAGTGGGTGACATATGTGGCTTGACGATCCAGTATTGGCCGTGCAGCGTCTGGTGGCATTCTAGGAGGGAGAATGCCACCGGTATTAAACCTTAGGAATTCGCGACAGTGGCGTTCAGGATCAGTATTATGCTAGGTCAGCAGTTTTGAACAGCGATTTTAGGGTGAATCCGGCTTCTGTGCTGTGCGGCAAAGGTATCTTGATCTGGAAGGGTGGCCAGGACACTCTCGCGTCGTGTAAGCTTTCCAATTCACATTTCGTTTCGTCGCACTTTGTTTGCGTCAATATACCCTTCTCTGATTCTTCCCTCTCTTTGGATTATATTAGGTTGGATAGGCGTTTCAATATGATGCCAAAATTGACCCCGTGCTGTTCACAGATCGAGACTCCCAGCAGCGTCCAGCTCAGCGCCCAAGCCAGCGCCGCTTCACCCAGCATCAGCAGGCACAGCCGCAGCAGTGTGCGCCACAGCCACCCGCTCGTTGAAGTGCGAGGCCGACACTTCGGCGTACGTCTCACGACCGACCGACCGACCGACCGACCGACCGACCGACCGACCGACCGACCGACCGACCGACCGACCGACCGACCGACCGAATCTCGCACACACAGATTGTCTCTGCTGAATACAAACTTGTCTACGCCACACCTCACCTGGGAGCCGTCGTGCAGCAGCCACGCCAGCGCCGACGCCCCTACCAGCTGCATGCATAGCCGGCGTGAGTGTGCAACCTCCACTCGCTCGTCGACTTGCGAAGCCGCCACCTCGGCGCACGCCGCCCGCAGGCGGCTTTCGAGCTCACGCTCTTCGCTGACCCCTGAGTGCAGTGCGCCGCAGCCAATTATAACAAGCTTGTAGAGGAGTGCAATTTTCATAGCTCTTGGCTGCTCCGTGATGGATGGTTGGTACATCTTCAGGTTTTCAAATTCAAATCGTGGGCCTTGATGGTGCCTGCCAGATGCGACTGGCCCGTGCCCGCGTTCCGCCATCAGGAAGCCTGCCACTCTGGCAACCATTTTGCACTGTTGACTAATCAGCCGCACAGTTGACTGAGCAGCCGCAGGCCCAGCAGTAGACTTTCCTACACGCGCCTGATGTACAAGGAAGGTGACGCTGGCAGCGCTTTCGGATGCTGCAAAAAGCTGCCGCTGCAGCGCTGGCCACGCCGCCGGCGCCACTGCCGTCTGCAGGCTCATCATTATCATTGCATCATCGCAGGTGGAGCCACAGTGCCGCGGCGGCACGGCATACTATGATAGAGCGGCGCTTGCAGCTCGCAAGGCCCCGGGGGCTGGCATGGCAGCGGCAGCGTGTGTGCCGATGGCGCTGCCGTCGTCACATTCGGCCTCTTCGTCGTCAGACACGTCCTGATCAGCAGCCTGAGGTGCTGCAAGTCTGGGCTGCAGCATCGTTCTTTATGGGATTTGGCTCGTTGAAGACCTTCAGCCCTGCACGCTGAAGACACATACGGTGTCAGTGACCCGCCGCAAGGCGTTCGATTCCTCGATTCACATATACCACGGTGTGCCACGACATCAATGAAGCAGCACGTCGTTTCCATCTCCATTCTGAAAGCCTCGTGCGATTGCACCCTGCCTGATGTGCACACATGTGTCAGGACTGTTTGTTTTTCTTGAGAAGCCTAGCTCACCGCACGCCAGCCGGTTTCACTTTGCATCGCGTCGACGCGTGAGAAGAGAAGGCGGACACCGTCTGCAGTCGTCTGCCACATACCGCGACTCCAAGACAGTTTGGCAATGAGCTGCTGTGTGACCGGTGGTCTGGGCTGCCGACATCTCCCGAGACTCTGCCATACTTGAGTCAGAGAATGAGTTATATCATAACAATATATGTTTATTATATATATAAAATATAAAAAAAACAAATTTATTGAAAGATTTCCTGAGTCCTGTCAATGTATGTTTGCGGTTCTCAGAAAGTGAATTATATACTTTGTACAGTCACAGATCCGATGAACAGAATCTCGGACAGTGCCATGTGCAGTGCTGTACCATACTACTTCTCCTTACTAAGGAGAAGTAGTACTCCCAACAGCTCCTTGTTGCTGACTTGCAGCCGCAGCCTGCAGGGTTTGACTTGCAGCTGCATTTAAGTTCACTGCCGTAGTGTGGCGGCACGCCACCAGCAAACATCGGTGCAGTGTGGCGCGCCGCCACACTACGTCAGCACGTCCGCGGTCATCCAGTAGCAGCGTCAACCCAAGCAAGCCAGGGTTCCATCGCGAGATGGCATGCGTCGGCGTCTGTCTGGGACATGATTTTGCCGGGTTTGAGATGACTTGAGATGGGGCCGGCACAATGATACCCAGATCAAGACTGATGCTGTATACCTCTGGGCGTGATGGCGCCTGATGGTCGCGGCCATCAGCCGCCCGGCATCATGCGGACGCTCAGCTGCCAGCCTGACACCACTGAGATGTCAGGCAGAGAAGAAGTGCACCACGATTACACATCGGATAACGCCACAAAAGGAGCCTGAAAACAGAAAGCCTAACGAAGCAGCCATGTACTCCGTCACTAGAACCGCAACAGTGCTGGGATGTGTTCACGACAAGAAAGAATTTGGCGCCACGTATCATGCATGCAGCTAAGAGGCATGCAATATGACGATGTGCCACGAACGCTTGAGACGACCTAAAACAGACAAATTTCGATCTGAGGCAACAAGGTGCGGGCGACAGATCAGGGCGCGAGTGAATTCTAAACGTCAAGCTAGGCAGCTGCTGTGCGCGGTCATGGCCCGCCAACTTCAAGCTGCTGTGGCGGCAGGCAATGATCTGACAGCTGCAAAAGATCCAGCTCCTCGCGCCTCTTCCAGGCGGCAGCATCACCAGAGCCTTGAGTGCTGCATCATTTGTGCGCACATATCTTCATCTCACGCGCCCTCGTGGAGCACAGTTGATTGCTATTGAAGATGGTTGTTGTCGTGATCGTTGCAGGCGCGTGGTGTTACGTCAGCCGCGGTGTGGAACTGTGGCCACCAGATTGCTGTCGGGGTCGAAGAAGATGTTGACCCTGTTGGGGTCGTGGTCGAAGGTAACGAAGCTACCCTGTGGGCAGCACAGACAGATGATCGATGCCCATGCCCGCGCAGAACCAGAATGCATATCGGCAAGTGTATGTGCACAAATGTCAGACCTGCCGCGTGCACGTTCAGCGACGGAGCGTGCATGGATGAGCTGCGGAGTGCAGGGCTGCCATCAGTGATGCAACCGTACGCCGCACGTGCATATACGAGAAGGCATCAGAGTCGTAGTAAGCACGGCTGCTGGCTTGGTAGGCAGGTTCAAAGACGCACCACAGGCAGCACTTGGGTGAAGAAGCCCTCAGCGGCGATGGTGTCGTTCGCCATGAGCTTCGATTTGCCTAAGGTTAGAAAACAGTAAGTACCATCATACAAAAAGAGACAGACCCAACAGGCATTCCAAGACCCATACGCCTCGAGAGGTACAGTCACCACCAGCAGGCGATCGAAAGTACAGCGCATGCATGACGAGTTGTGCATCGCGCGTGCGCTTGCACAGCTGAGGTAAAATTTCAGTATTCGACCTTGATAGATACTCGGCATCATTGAAGACGACTTGAGGACACACCGAGCAGCGATGGCCATGTCCAGGGGCGGTTGTCAGGCGGGGCCGGCGGCGAAGCTGGCGCCTCCACCTGGGTGCTGGCCATGATGACGACCGTCGACGTCTGTATCACAGATAGAAGACAAAAAGGATCGCCTTGGGGCATATCAATGAGACTGCTCGTAGGCATGGCGGCTGGGCCACCTTGTCGTGTCAGGGCATCGCATTTCCAGCACAGTTCAGGAGCCATGCTGCATGAGGAGTGCAGGTGTGCAAATCCTGGCCGATTTGATCTTATCAGAAACGACATATGTTCTGGAAAGCAACGACCGAAGCTTCGGAGTGCTTTTAAGCCGGTCGGTGATATGTGCTCGACGAGTCACACACAGGAACACAACTGAAGCGTCGTGCTGAGGCCTGAAGCAGCCATACCAGCAAGAAGAACAAGATTTAAAAGCATGTGATCATGAGCGTGGCCAGCAAAGCGCAGCAACGATACTGCAACCGCCGACGCTGCTGGACGCTGTCCTTTGGTCGGCGGTTTTCCGTTGCCAAGGCGCGTCAGGGCGGCGCATTGCGACAAAAACTGCAACCAAAGCCATCAGTTACTTCCTCGATCAAAGAGAACTCACGCTAGCGGCTTGCGGGTGAAAATCGCTTGACGACGGGGTGATTCGTGCCGCACAGCAGCTCACGAGCAGCAGCGCGGCGGCTGCGACGGCCAGGCCGCGCCTTCCAGCCATTCTGTATGCTTGCGATGCGGCTATTGCACCTGTTTGCAACGGACTCGGGGCAAGCTGGAGCGGGCTGTGACAGGCTGCACTCTGAATTTGTGCGGGGTTGATTCTGTCGGGAAGCTTTCGGCGAATCTGGTACTGCGGGCTGTGTCGAGAACTTAGAGTCGTGTACTGCAGCCAATCCTAAGCCCTGCTTCGCAGCCGGACATTAATGACATTCCCCCGCCCCCTTAAACTACTACGCTTGTCCCTTGATATCACCCCTGCCGCCTTGCAAAAGCAGGCGAGGCGCACTGCGGGCTCCCTCTTTCACCGGCTGGGCAATCGTGAGGGTGCCGGGGGGCCAGGTGGGTGCAGCTTCACCTGGTGCGTGCACTCGCTGCTGTGGCTTGGACATGGCCGCGAGCTGAGGCGAGGCATCTCTGGTCTGCAGGGCCACCATGACGAAGCACAACAATGTCATCCCCAACCAGCATTTCAAGAAGAAGTGGCAGTTCTACGTGAAGACCTGGTTCAACCAGCCCGCCCGCAAAGTCCGCCGCCGCAACGGTGAGGCCAGCTCGACAGTCGCTGCTTCTTCCTGCTATGCCTGGCCTTGTTGAGGTGCTGTGCTTGCAGTATCACCTTGCAGGTGGGCAGGGTATCTGCAGACATGCAGCGGGGCAGCGAACGCAGCAGCAGGCGCAGCGAGGGCGGTCAGTGGGAATGCCGAGTTGGGACATTCAGCAAAGTCGATCCTGCAGCCCAGCCGGCGACTCTGGCAGCTGCGAAGGGAGGAGCCAAACGCCGCGGAGCACAGCTGCCAGCAGTCGCTACTGCCCCAGCTCCTGAAGCACGCTGCCCTGCCAGCTGTGCATCAGATGTCCAGCGGGAACGGCTCGTGTGCGGGCGAGCAGCGGTGCCAGCGGCGCGGTCCTCAGCCCCACAGCTGCAGAGCAGCAGGGCCGTCAGATCGCAGACTTCAGCCCTGATGGATTGTGGATGGACTCACATCTACATCCTGCTGACATGCGCGTGCCTTTGTGCAGCGCGTGACGCGAAGGCAGCCGCCACCTTCCCGCGGCCCACGGCCGGCGCGCTGCGCCCTGTGGTCCATGGCCAGACGCTGCGGTATCAGGCCAAGCGGCGCGCGGGCCGCGGCTTCACGCACGAGGAGCTGAAGGTGCCTTTGCCCTACCTTGTCACTTCATACATGACATCGTGTGTGTGCAGATTGCCGATCGCGCACGCATCTGCGCAGCCACCTTGCAGCGGGGATCTCGGCATAAGCTCTGAGAGGCGTTCTGGAGCCACTGGAGCCCTGCAGCCAATGCAAACAGTGGTGCATGCTGTCACGGCTTGATCGGCGCCCAGCAGCATCGCATGCATGCTTTAGCACCTTGGGCATTCGCACAATGAGAATATCGGCGTCAGAATTCTTAAGTTCTTGTCCGCTGCTGACGGATGCAATGCTGATGGGCGCGATGTCGTGCGGCATGCACAGGAGGCGGGCATCCCCATCAAGCTTGCGTCCACCATCGGCATCGCGGTCGACCACCGCCGGACCAACCGCTCGCTGGAGGGCCTGCAGGTGAGCTACTGCACAGGACAGCAGCAACATGGACAGCAGCAACATGGACAACAGCAGCAGCAGCAGCCGTATGGCAGACAGGACGGAGCTTCAGCATGCGGAACGGGGTGGCAGCATGCGGAACGGGATGGCAGCATGCAGATGGCAGCCTTGGTGTTCCTGCTGGCCGCGTGAAGGACGAGATACGCCTAAAGCTGCTGGGATGGCCTCTGGCCTGCTGTCTTCGTGAACGAGCGAGGAGTGCATGCAAACGTGAAAAGCCCTCAGGAAAGCCGTCGGGACTCAGACCTCACAGCTGCGTTTCGACGCCGCCCCGTAGGAGAACGCCAATCGACTCAAGGCGTACAAGACCAACCTGCTGGTGTTCCCGCGCCGCTCCAAGAAGCCGAAGGCCGGCGACTCCTCGGCCGACGAGCTGAAGACGGTGAGCGTCAGCCCCCCAGTTCTGCCCTCACGACCATCAGGCAACCTGCTTGTCAGCGCGAAAGGGGGCGAATGGCTTGTGGGGAAGGGGCAGCGGTGGCGGTGTCTGCAGTGCGGGCTGCACAATGTCATCGCTGGGCCTGCTGCCACCAGCTGCATATCATGACACAACGCTGCCAACCTGGTTGCGCAGGTGTGCAGGCTCTTGCCATAGAGCTCCAAATCCTGCCATGAGGCCAAGCCTCTTGCAGCTTTCCACACACCTCTCGAGACCACATAGTGATGCGTGCCCTCTTCCTTCCGCACAGGTGTCGCAGCTGAAGGGCGCGCTGGTGCCGACGACCAAGGAGGCGCCGGCGGTGGAGACCATTGCCGTCACCGACGAGATGAAGGTGAGCAGGAAGCGGCATCGAGTCTCTCAACCCTGTACATCGGAGACACATTGCCGTCACTAATATGAAGGCTCTTTGCGCCGCTCGGAACCTGCAGCAGCCGCCGTCAGCCAATGCCGCCGGTGTCAGTCACTGCTGCTCAGAAAATGACCTCACAGCAGCACCCGATGCAGCCATCATTCCTGTGCTGGCAGCTGTGCGTACTGCCACCGCTGCCAGGCCCTCGGCGCCACTGGCCTGCCTCTGTCTTGCTGTCTGGCACTGCCCTGACGTCGTCGCTCGCTCCAAGATTGGACCGGTTTGATAATCCAAGCCCTGAGCACTATACACTGCTGCGGCGCAGGCGGAGCGGGCGTACTACAGGCTGCGGCTGGAGCGCACCAACGCGAAGCACCTGGGCAAGCGCACCAAGCGTGCCGCCGACGCCGAGGCTGCCGAGAAGGACAAGGCCAAGTAGAGCGGCCTGCTGCAGAGTCAAAACCCGCTGCTGCTGCCTTTGCCTCGTTTGATCGGTCCCCGTGTGGGTGGAAGCACTGGTCGGGATGCGCCGGAATTTCGATCAAATCCACTGAACAGTTGCACCCATGCACCCATAACCACTGCCCGCCGTTGGCCTTGTGGTCGATGACCGACGCGGCAACCCCCCGCTGCACTTCAAGTGCTCTGCCCAGAAAAGGCGCTGCACATTGCCCGGTTTCTCACATGCAACTGCATCTCCTGTGCTCAGCGCATCTTTGTGCACGCCTGCCAGCACGATTTCCCTCTTCGCACGAAGCGTCGAGGTGCTACGCAGTTCCTGAGCAGATCCACTGGGGCTGCTCAATGTCGTCACTTATGTTCTGAAAGCGTCTCCTCACACTCTCCGTCATTTGCAATTGTCACAATATCACCAACATCACCATAGCTTGAAAATCCGTCACGAGATGCTTTAGAGCTCGCTGCGACTTTCCAACGGCGGCAGCAGCCTGAAGCTTGTTCTGGACTTATTGTGTGCTGGCTGCCAAACTGGCAGCATCAAATGCCATGAGGGTCAAGCAAGGTATCACGAGCGAGGCTCTCTGCACGCCATCTGCCTGAGGCTATCTGACCACATCAAATTTCGAGCCTGCTGCTGCTGGGCACCACCGGCCGATTCTTCTTATACATCTGTTACTTCTGCACCGCGTCTGGGTGCTTCGGCATGCGCTTGCCAGCCTTTGCATCCCACACCGTCTCGCCCTTGCCGCTGGCGCCGGCGCTGTTGCCGGCAGCGGCGCCCGCCTGCGGCTTGGGCACCCGCTTGCCCGCTTTGGAGTCCCACACCATCTCCGACTGACCCATTCTCTTGACCTCGGCGCCCGCCGCCGGGACGGGCTGCGGCTTGGAAGCGGCCGCACCGCCGACTGCGGCGCCCGTAGCGCCGGAACTGCCAAAGAGAGCCTTGGACGAGCTGTCCTTGTGCGAGGCACCGCCCCTGGCTGCTTTGGCGCCAACGGCGGCCGACGGGTCGCTCTTCCGGCGAGGTGCCTTCTCGCCTGCGGAATGAGATTGCAAAGCATGTTTTGTACGAGCCACGGATACGACATGATGCTCCAAACTGTGCACCGAATGCGCTGGGGACTGGAGCGCTGGTCAGCTTGATGACACAGATTCGAGAGCGGACTTCGACACGGTTGGAGATCCTGCGTCACCTGATGAGCTTTCGCTCTTGGCGCCATTGCTCGCCAGCGCCGCCGTGACCTGCAATCGTAACAACAGACGATATCAGCAGGAGACAGCAGCGAAAAGTATGCGCCAGCTGCTACATGCACTTGGCACTGATATGTGCTGCAGCCTCGCCTCGAGTTGTCGACTTCCCACTCGGTTGTCAGTGTCAGTTGACACTCTGGCATGCCACAGACGGTGCAGCAGCAGCAGCTCGGTGTACCTCTGCCACGCGCTTGGAGTTGGCCTTCGACGCCTCGGCAGAGGTCTGCTTCAGCCCAGCGGCGGCGTCAGCGCGCCCCGCGGCCGTCGCCTCACCGTGCGGCTCCATGATGGTCTTTGCGTTCTGCGGCACACAAAGCTGCAACTCGGAGTTGCGACCAGAGGGAACTCACACTCGCGCAGAGCAGATGAGGCGATCACTCCACATCGGCAGTGCTCGATGGCATTTCACTGGGTCAGGCAGGGAGGGTGGCTGCTGCAGTGTGCTCTATGTTGGCTGTACTAGACAAACAGGGGCGACGATGCACAGCATATGGGCAGCGCAGCACGCAAAGCCGGTACCGAATTCGTGCAGCCCGCCAAGGAGCTGCCAAACGCAAGTTTGCAGGTGATGGGCGCATGCATGCACATGCGCCTCAAGTCTCTAGGGCTGGCGGAACTCGGACAAGCAGCAAGGAGTCGGACAAGCATGCAAACCCTAAACTATAAACCCTAAACTCTAAACCCTAAATAAGGCACCTCCAGGGCGGTGGAGCGGTCGAGGCCGCCCTCCGACTGCACCAGCGATGCCGCTCCCGACACCCGTTGCTTGGCGCGCACCTGCAGGGTTTTGAAACCCTAAACTCTGACAATCGTTCATATCTGACGATCAGGATGTGATGATTGCGTCGACTGCCGAAGTCGTTGCGCGGGCGGCACCCGTGCTGGCTTCACCAGCCGGGGGACGAGGCCTTGAGGCGCATGGATCGGCTCCAGGTGCCGCGTGCACGCTGTCAAGACGCATATGAGCTGACGGCGTCTGCAGCTCTGTTGAAAGCATGTTATTTCTCGGGTGTTGTTGCCCAGGTGCAGAGAGGAGTGCACTATCTGTGATTGTCCCATGGGTTTTGGGTTTTGGGTTTAGGGTACACCTTCTCAGTGTGTGCATCCTCGTCAACGACTGGCGTGCCATGCGCCGACGCCTGGTTCGCCGGCAAACTGCCTTCCTTTGCGCCCTTCTTGCCGGCGGCGCCTGTAGGAACGCGTCACAATGTTCCACATGTGTTTCTCGACTGTGTAAGGGTTGACGTGCAAGGAGTGGCGCGGCACATCTTGGAGGGGTTTCACCAGGGCGCGCAATCAACATGCAGGTGCAGCAGACAGTGGAAGTCAAGGCTAGCACTGTCCCGCGGCAGGGCGCTCCTGCAAGGGTGCCTGGCTACTTGAGGCTGAAGACCGATGGCAGTCACACCTGGCGTGGCGCTGCGGGAGGCAGGGTTTTCGTCGGCGACAGAGCCGTCGCCGCCGGCCGCGCTGCCCGCCTTGCCGCTCTTTGCGCCGCCGGCTCTGGGCGCCGCCGCATCTTCCTCCTCCTCCTCCTTCTCGTCTGCAACAGCAAGATAAGCACACTGCTGGTCATTTTAACATCACATGCCATCGTCTTGCTGTAACCGTTCGGCACTATTTGTGCGCTTGCCTGCTAGGCCATGAGGCACGCCGCTGCTGCAGCGGCTGCAGGTGCAGCCGCCGCGCGCCCTCGAGGGTTCGAGCAAGCCCAATGTAGCGCAGGTCCAGTTGCATGCACCGTTGCAGGCTTTGCACCCGCGAACCCGCACCACACGCGGACAGGCACCGCCAGCATGCCTCTCACCGGCGGTGGTAGCAGCTTTAGGGTTTAGGGCAGCCGTCCCCGTGCCCTTCGAGGAAGCCTGGTCCTTAGCGGCCGTGACGCCACCGGCCGCGCCGGCGCCGGCCCGCTTTTTGCCCGCGGTCGGCGACTCCTCGTTGCGGTCGTCCGGCTCGCCTGCCGCGGCCCCGCCGCCCGACGCCGCCTTGCCCGCCTTGCCGCCGGCGCCATTCCTGTTGACGGCCAGCCGATCCGCATTTGCGACCTCCGCATCCTCCATCTCGGCAACCGCCTGAGAGGCCGATGGGGCGGCCTTGGCCGCGGCGCCCGCCGCCTTGCCGCCGCCGCTGCCTGCGGCCACTGCCTTGTTGCTGCCGGCGGCTGCACCGGCGGAGGGCGTGCCATCGAGACCCAGCGCGGTGCCATCGGCGTCCCAGAACGGACCGTCGCGGTCCTGCAGCAGGAGACGAGATTAATCTCCAGCCAAAGCCAAGGGTTTATGTGTATGCCCAGGGAGGCAGTCGCGCTCGCCATGTAGTGTGATTAGGTATTTTGCCGGGAAGCACAGCTCAGAAAGCGGAAAACGACAAGCATCACTTTGCACGTTCTCACATCCCATTCCTGGCTTGTCAAAATCCGCACCTCGTTGACAAAGCCGGCGATGTAGTGCACCACCGCCTCGTACGTGAACAACGCCTTAACGCGCCGCACCTTGTGATAGCACACAAACCTCTAATCCGTTTTGTGATAGCACACAACCTCTAAACCGGTTTTGACATCACATTGAAGCGCATTTACAAGCCAGCGAGAGTACCACCGAGAGCTGGTCCTGATGCAGTGGAGTGAAACCATTTGGGAAAACAGTGTCCAAGTCACTCAAAGACGAGCTTGGCTCATGCAGCAAAGAGGAATGGCGCACCGCGTTGCGCATCTCCTTCTCATTCGCCTTCTCAAGCGCCGCGCCCAGGCGCGCCACCTTGGAGGAGTGCACCACGATCGCCACATCCTTCCAGTTGAACAGCTCCTGCCAGCGGTGCACAGAGGGTGCGTCAGCGCTGGATGGGGCTGCTGGTTCTTCTGTTTCGAACGTCGAAATACAAACTGGCAGCCCGTCGGCTTGGTCCTGCCTGCGTCACCTTCTTCTCCCAAACATACACAGGAATCGCCTCTCTAGCTCCTATTTGGCACTGCCGTACTCTTCTCTGGAAACCACTCACCGTGTAGGGCAGCATCTTCACAGACTCCCAGACGTACACGGGAATGGTCTCCAGCGCGATGGCCTCTGCCAGGCGGAAGGAGGCCTGCCCAAAGCCGACAGGGCAGATGCTGAAGTCGGAGCGCCCGAGGTGCTCCTTCCACGAGGATCCGCCCTTGTACCAGAACCAGTCCCTGCCATACAGCTCGTGCAGCTCCTGTGTCAACAGGGTGCAATTCCAGCGATGAGAATCTGGTTTCTCGTTGTTTGCCGACGCGGACCCTGTGCCAGAACCAGCCCTTGCCGTACAGCACGTGCGCCTCCTGCCTCATGGAGGGGGTCGGGGAGTTTCCTGGGTCACCCATGATGGCGCAGCAGTCACGACAGACGCGCAGCTGGACCGGGCTTGCAGCTGTGAGCATGCAAGATGCATCGCTGGCAGCGGGCCCATCGGTGCCAGTGAAATGTCCGCACAACAGAGCGGCATGGCCGGCTTCAAGCGATTCTGACTTGGCGCCTGGCTTGGCCAAGACCGGCGACAGCCACAAACAGTGCGGGGCCGTATTCAGGAGCAGCAGGCTCATGGCTGAGGATGAGATCCGAAAGCCTCCCACCTTGCGCGTAGGGCTGGCGGTGGGCGAGCCGATAAAGGACACGCGGATGTCCTTCGCATCGGGCGGGTTCTGCTCCTCCACCGGCGCCTTGAGCAGGGGAATGATGACATTCTTGGCGCCCGGCGTCAAGCCGCCTGCACAGGGGTCACGTCACAATCGGGCTCAACGGAGAGCTGATGCTGTTGCCTGTTTGATTTTGGCATGACGCTCATTGGTGGGGCACCGCCTGTGCCTGTGCGCGCTGTCTGCTGCCTCGTCCGCAAGCGAAGCCCCAGATTCTGCCGTCCAGCCTGATGACACTGGTGCAGTGCCACCTCCGCCCATGCAGGGGTCTGCATCACAAGTAGGAGTGAAGCGGCGGGTTTAGGGTTTAGGGTTTAGGGTCTGCCAAGCGCGCCCGCCTGAGGAGAAGACCACGATGTCCAGCTCTGGCGGCAGCTCGATGGCCAGGCGCGGGAAGGCGAGGCCGCTCGGCGTGTGCACCACCGTCCAGTACTTCTTCCTGCATCCGACAAAACCACCGCAAATTTTCGCAAGACATGATTCCAGTTGCGACCAACAGTTTTTCAAGGTTTTCCGGCCGAAGTCTTCAGGTCCGGGCCTGCCCGGCGTGTGCACCACCGTCCAGTAAATTTGTGCCTGTCGTTGAATACCAGGACGGCGAGTCGGGGAGGAGCCGGATGGGATGCCAGTCAAGGGTGCGCCAACAAGAGGGCCACAACAAATGTGCATCAGGAGGCGACACCGCGTTGAGCCCGGCGCCACGCGTCATCTGTGGAATGCACATGCAGTGTGTTCGCAGACAAATTCTCTGTTCGCAGACCCTAAACCCTAGACTGCGGGCAGACCGCCGCACCGGGTGTCCAGTGTGCGGATGAACTTCTGCAGCGCTGCACGCCAGCCGTCGGGCCCGTCCCTGACAAGACCCACCCAGTAGACGGGCAGGTACACGCGGTCCGCGTCCTTGAATTGCTGCAGAAAGAACGTGGAAGGCTCACCCGCCCAACGCCTCATTCGTGCAGGCGGGCTGATGACCTGCTGTTGTCTGTGCCGCAGCCTACTGCTCCGGCTCTGCTCCGGCTCTGCTCCGACTCTGCCGGTTATCCACCAGGAGGGGAAAATGCAGCAAAGCATGCAGCTGGGTGTCAGTGTGTGCAGTGGAGTTTCGCGGCCATGGTCAAGGTGAGGGATGTGAAGGCTGCGCCGCACCTCCGGGTTATGCTCATAGTGCACGAAGGTGGCCTCCTCGATATTGGGTCCCGTATACACCTGCTTCTTGACGCCCTCCGCCTCCGGCTTGACCGGCCTGAAGTGCTCCGTCTCCTCCACCAGCTGCGCACGAAGTGCACGGCACATGAGGTCGTGGTGCTTGCCGTCTCATGAGCTGGATTGGCGAGCGCGTGCGGCGTTGTTTGTGCCGCAGGCGAGCTGGCGCCCGCAAGTCTAGCCTGCAACGAAGTATGGATGCAGTGCAGCGTGCTCTTGCCATCACAAGCAAGGCTGTCACACTGACAGAGCGGATGACGCCGCCGCACATGTCACGGCCGTGGGTGGGAGCCCACCTGCTCTTGGAAGGCGGGGTCCACGACGCCAGATCTGCTGCGCTTCTTCGGCGGCGGCTCCTGCTCTTCCTCGTCCTCATCAAGCCCCAGCTGCCGCAGGCCCCTCGCGCCGGCACCGAGCCTACGCGACTGACTCCAGGCATCAGGCGCCGCGCCCGCCGCCGCCGCCGGCAGCACCAAGGCCAGGAGGAGTAGCAGCAGCGCCACGAGCTGGCGATGTGCGAACGCGCCTGCGCGGTGCTGCGCGGCCATCGCTGCGCATGCAGAGTGCGACCAACCGCCAAGTCGGGTGCGCGACGTTCGGAGACTGCCGACTCACGCCTGCGATCAACGGAAGCAATATGTGAAATATAGTGCATCTTAACGCGCTGATACAGATGCATGGAGCACCTTGCACGCAACTTTGGGCACGTGTACCCAGCCTCTGCTCGCCAGCATGATCATAGATGTGCTGCTCGTTCTGTCGAGACGCCGCGTGCAGCTCGCACCGTCGCACAGCTGTTGCACTACTGACCTAGAAACACATGATCATCAGCCCGCGGCAGGCTGCACGGCGCCCGGGCCGTCTTCCCCGGTGGCAGATGTCCTGCTGGTTACACACGACTCCGCGGCGTGTTGCCGGCCAAACGAGGCAAGGGCGTCTGTACGCTGCACATTACAAATACAAGAACGCTATCAAGCTTGCAGCCGTCTGTTCAACATATTGCGGTTGCGCTATTTGATCTCGTACATGGGTGAACAAGATTGCGCCTGAGACGGGAGCAGGCACGCTTGTAAACCCTACAACCTGCGCAAATTCGCCTGCGCCAGCTGGACACACATTTGAATGTGCTGTCTATTCCTTCGAAGAGCATTTCAGAGAGGCGTGTCGAGGAGCTTGTCACAGCGCATGGTGCTGGCGCTGCCGCGCAAGTCGAGTCGCTCAACTCTCGGGCGCATTCCGAAGTCGCTCCGTAGTATTAACAACTGAGTAACTTGGAGAGCAACCAGCGTCTACGGACTGCAAGTTGGGTCGCAAATACGTCATTCAATGCAGCGACCGTCCACTGTGCTCACGTTGCGGCCTGACGAAGGCTCGTCGCCGCTGGTGAAGGTGCAGATCGCGGTGCCAGAGGTGAGACAAGTGGACAGGCCTCGCCGGGAGGAGGGGCTGTGCAGGTCTTTCCGGCAGCTTGAAATGACACAAAGTGGTCCAATGCGTACACTTGGGGACCCGAGCCTCCCTGTCACCTGCTGCAGTTTTGCTGGGATACAGAACAGGCGTGCTGCACAGCCTCTCGAGAGGCTCGAATGCATAGCGGCTCGTCCTGTCGCGCAACTGCAACGATCTTCTGGGGTGCCTATCACTGGCATTGCATATGGCGACTTTCGTTGCCCGATAGGAGCTGATATTCACAGCCGCAGCCCGGTGCTGCCTCCATGTTCACACCAGACAGCCATCACAATAAGGCGGCCACCATGAGATGCATGCCGGCTGCAGGCGAACCGCGCAAGCCTCCACGTGCATCTGCAGACAAAGCTGCGCTGCGAGCCCAGTACCGCAGCAGAAGACCGCACACGACGCTGCAACCACCCTGCCATTGACATCTGGTTCACCACATGCTGCAGGGCCCGACGGCGCCAAGGCAGCTGGTGGTGCTGAAGGAGTACGACACCCGCAACGGCCGCGAGCAGCTCGTGCGTTTCAATGGCCCAGATGGCCTGGTCTTCAAGCGCAAGGTGTAGACATTTCCTTTCACCTTGTGTGCCCAGTCGATTTCCAGTAGCGCTGCGCATGCTGTTGCGCCCATGCTCTGCCCTGCCTACGTGTCAGAATTCGGCGGCGCAGCCACCGCTCAGGGTGGCAAGGCTTGCGCACATCAGCAGGAGCGTGTGTTCCGACACCCGCGCCCCATGCTGCACTCTAAACCCTAAACCCGAAACCCTGCAGGTGCACCGCCCGCCGCCGCCGCCGCGCAACCGCCCGCTGCCAGAACCCCGCGCCGTCAAGGTGACCCTTGTGACCGCGCCATCTGCTCAAGGGGTGCAGCTGGCGCTGGCGGCCTCCGCCGCTATGCCGGCTGCTGAGGCTGCCGCCGCGGCGGCTCAGCCCACGCAGGCCGCCACGGCCGCAGCCCACGCGCAGGAGCAGCTGCCAGACGTGATGGCCTCCCCTGGCGCAGTGACGTCTGCCGGCTCGGAGGCTGCTGCACGGCAGGATGCGGCGGGAGGGGGGCAGGACGCCATCATGGCCGAGGCGGCGCCCGCAGCGCCGGCAGCACAGCCTGAGACGCCTGCTGCCGCAGCGGCAGCACCCGCGCAGCCAGCGCAACAGCCGCACCAGCCTGCTGCGGCATCGAAGACGGCAGCTGACAAGCCAATGCCACAACGTGCCCCCGCCCGGGGAGCTGCAGTCGGCACCACGGCAGTGGTGGCAGCGCAAGCAGACATGATGCTGCCAAGCACGGACATGTCGCATGAGGAGATCTGCGCCGTGCTGGACCAGGTGCTTGAGATTTGTAGCCTGTCACTGTCCCTGCTCAATTCCCCTGCTGCTTGTTTCGGCATCATACCCCTCCTGCTGCCTGCCTGTCATCCGCAGTTCTTGCGTCGCAAACACAGCACCATTCCGATCGCAACAGAATGACATTCTCATCAGCTGCACAACGTGCGCTGCATGCTTTCTGATAGGAACGTTCTTGAGCCCTGCAGCTGCCGGCGGACGCGTCGGCGGCGGAGTGGGAGGTCGCACTAGCAGTCTTGCTGGCGCGGCAAGAGGTGGCAGCCGAGCTCGGTGACCTACAGGCGCCCATCAGTGCCGCCCCGGCACCCGCGGACGCTGCCGCAGTCGAGTCCGAAGCCGTACCGCAGGCCGCTGAGGTGGCTGCTGCGGCAGCGCAGAAAGCCGCCGTCGCGGCAGCGCTGGCGGCGGCGGCGGGGGACTTTGTGGCGGCCGCTGCAGACCCGTTCGGCTTTGCAACGCCAGACGCGTCGACGCAGGCGGCGCTGGATGCTGCGCGGCGGGCGCCAGCTGCTGCCGACGGCGCGGGGAGCGCTGACAAGCCCGGCTTCCGCGGCATGTCGGCGGCGGAGCTGGCGGCGGCGCGAGCGGCGGTGCAGACGCGCCTGGACGCCCTGATCAAGGTGGGGCCTCCTTCGCTAGTCCTCTATCCTGCTGCATTTCAGATCCTGCAGGTCGCTGCAAACATCAGATGTCGTTCTTGTGTGCTTGGCAGACTTTCCGTTGCTGTGGCAGTGTCCAGAACTGCCAGCTGGTGCGCTAGACCGTGCTTGGAGCTGCCTCTTTCTGGCAGTACTGCACGTCAGTTGCGGGCAAGTCTGGCAGCTGGCAGTTGTGAGGCCTCACTGTCTCATGTTTCGTGGAATATCCGTTTTCGTGTCAGTGTTGCTTGCTGCGATTTGGGCCCCCAACTGACAGGGTTATCTATCGCAGGAGCGTGAGGAGTGGGACCGGCTGGCGGCGCGACGCGCGCAGCTGACGCCGCCGCGGCCCGGCGCCGTGGCTAGGGCGGCAGCCGACGCCGGCGCCGGTCACGCAGCGCCCGGCGGCAGCGCGGCGGCGATGGACGTCACGCCGGACGCCGCCTGCTCTGCGGAGGGCGGGCAGCCGCCAAGCAGCGGTGAAGCGGCGCTGCCTGCGCCGATCGCGGCCGCGAGGGGCGAAGCGCACGCGCAGCTCACCCTGCAGGTGCACCCTGCAAATGGCAGCTAGACGTTACTATGACTCAAGACTGGGGGAACTCATGTCCGACCGCAGCGGGAGCCGGCAGCCCTGCCGCGGCAGGCTTGCACGCGGTAGTTGTGGGTTCGACAGTCCTATGTCTGTGGTGCCAGGCTGTACGATGCCAAGCTTCTGATTCACGGTGGGCAGACAGGGCGTCTTCACCTCAGTCTTCACCTCAGTCCTCACACTCCTCAGTCAACATCTTCACACCGCGGCGCAGGTGGAGGGGCTGTGCGCCATGGCGGAGGGGGTGCAGGCGCTGCTGGTCGGTGCCGAGGCGACGGCGGCGGCGCTGCAGGCAGGGCATGACGCGGCAGCCTTTGGCGGGCACGCGCACATCGACTCCCCCGCCGTCCTCATCCGCAACGCCCTCTGGTAAGGGCGTTTGCTCTCCTCCAGAGATGACAGCTCTCCCCCCTAAACCCTAAACCCATGACATCCAGGTGCAGGACTGGAGTTGGCGCTCGCATGATCACGTGTGCCTGCGCTGGAAGACGAGCTGAGCGGCTGCGCAGCAGTGAAGACTTCTGGTACGACCAGTGCTGAGCGGCTGTCGCCGGTCTGAGCGGCTTCCTGTCCTGCCGCAGGCCAGCGCCGCCGCCGCCGACGCCAGCTGCCGAGCGCGCCGCGCGGGAAGACTGACGGGGAACACTCGACCTGGTGGACCTTCAGAATGCATCGCGCTGCCAGCGGAGCTGGGCTGCGGCCATGCCACCGGGCGGGCGCCTTGGCACAATGCAAGCGAGGCTTTGACGGGACAGGCTCTCGCCTGCTTCTGGATTGCTGGACGGGCGCCGTCCGACACCGGTGCCAACTCGGAACAATAGGAGTCTGTACGGCAACGCCGCTCGATGAGCGTCTTGCTTGGTTGCAATTCCTCGCCGCTCCAACAGCAATGGGCATGATTGCGGGACCAGGTGGAGCATTGCCGACGAAGCTTGCCCAAAAGTTGTTGATTTGGGTGCGAATGCTTGCTCAGTTTTTAGGGTAATTGATCAATCGAAGCATGTGATATATGAATATTCAAATCGGAACTCCACAAACGATGCACCAGACCCGCCAGTGCATAAATTTCGAAACTCGCCACCTCCACAAATCACAACTGGCATTGCGAGGCTCCCCCATTTCATACAGCTAGAGGCGCAGCAATAACCTGACAGGACGGTGTTGATGGTGCCACGGCGAGCCCCGTTTCTGAGCTGTGCAAACATCTCGGGCTGTGCTGACACACACCGAGCGGGACAGCGTCCACGAGCTCACAGGTCGGCGAGGACTCGGAATCTTTATCAACGGCACATAATGCCCAGGTCGCCCAACGACGGGTCGTCGCCGCGGACGAAGTTCCGGAAAAAAGGCGCGACATCTGAGCAGGCCTGCTGATTGCTTCTGGGGCGGCCTGCCCTCGCTTTTCGAAGCTGGATCGAACGGAGGAGGTAACGGAGGAGGTAACCGGCGGGATTTGGTTAGGAAACGTAGTAACCGTTAACCGTAACCGGCCCTAACTTCCGGGAACTGCCAACCCTATGGTGTAACATCTATCTCTCTGTCTCTCTGCCAAACCCGGTCACTGACCAGCCATATCACAAGCAGGCAGCGCCTAGGAGCGAAACCTATAAAGCCAGTGAGAATTCACTGAGCTGGTCAACGTGACTGATGAGGCCCTGAGCAAGGCCGAAACGCATCTCACACAGCCCTGATTTTCGCTGCATCCCTTTCAGCCCTCTCGGCGCGGCGACATGGATGAACACTGTCTGTAACGTTTATCGCTCTCCTTCTCCGCGCCGCCACTGGGTCGATATAAGCTCGACTTGCCGTCGCAAACAAGCTTCGCCACTCCAATAGCTTGCATATGGGTGCTCCAGATGGTTTGACGGAACTAAAATACTGTCTGCGCACCTCAGCGGTGCCGCTCAGCGAATGCTCAAAGAGCCAGGAGGGCCGTCTCCACGCAGCCCTGGCACGCAACCTGGTGTAATGCCTGCACAGGGTGCTGCAGGAGGTGCTGCTGAAGGAGGACGGCCATAAGCAGCACTTCCGCATTAATGGCCCAGATGGCATGTTCTTCAACCGCGAGGTGCGACCAACTTGCTGGCGTACTGTGCTCGCGCTGGTGGAGGCTGGTTGCACTGACCTCGGGCAAACCTCGCGCTGCTGCACTGCGCATTGGCGGGATCTTGCCTCCGACACCCTCTCGCCATGCTGAAGACGAAGTGCGCGCCGCCGCTGCAGCGCATCCGCCCGCTGGCGCACTCCCAGCCCGCCGGGGCGCATGCGCCACCGGCAGCTGCGGCCAAGCGGCAGCTGTCACGGCGGCGCCTGCAGCCGCAGTCCAGCAGCTGCGCTTAGTGTGACGTCATGCGAGCCTGAAATGAATTGACTTGTCAGATGAAAGCCATGGTGGGTATGTGCCATCACTGTTCCGAAGGTTTATATTGCTCTAAAGCTTGACTTCGAAGGCACCTGAACACCCAAGCCAAACAACGCACCAAAACAGACTTCAGGTTTCATCTATTTATTCTGACCGAGAGTGTGTGCCGCAAGACCGGAGCAAAAAACAGGCGCCCGGGGCGGCACCCTGGCAACCGCAATACCTGGCAGTCCTGCTGCAGGTTGCCGCAGGACGAGCGGGGGCAACACGGTCAGCATGCACGCTGCAACTGTTGCATACGATGCTCGACCTCGATTGTGCAAACGCCGCCCTGCCTACCCAGCAGGGCCCGGCGTAGAATACTTCGTGAGTCTGCTGACTGAGGCCTGCCCTGCAGACAATCCAGCACTCGATTCTGCTCTTCCCCCAATGCTTCATCCTCCAGTGTGCAAAGCCAGCAGCCCGCCTGTGCCGTCCAGGTCGATGTGTTGCATCTGCCGTCGCTCTGCTGCACACCGCCGCAGCCCATGCCCTGATGACCGCTGCATCATGCCGGATTCCGAAAGACTGTGGCGGCGGGCTGCTGCGGGGGCGGCGGGCTGCTGCGGGGGGTCAGCAAAACAGCTGCGCGGACGTTACTCCATGCCAGTCGCCAGGGGCTGTAGTCAGCTCGCCGACGTCAGCAGCGGCCGCGGCGCGACTACGGTGGGGCGCCGCGCCGGCGGCGGTGGTGTCAGTCGGCGATGGTGACGCGGGAGGGGGTGGCGCCGCCGCCCTGCACCGCCGCCTTATAGGCACGCTTGTCCAGCACCCACACCGCACCTGCGCGGCGCGCCAAAGAGAGTCTGTAATTGGATGTGTAGAACTGCTACTGTTTTGGTCAGCAGACTGCCCGGCCGCCAGGTATCGGATCCAGCAGGATGATGGCAAGGTCGGGATGCAGGGCAGCACCTCTTTGGGCAGCGCCTTATTGGGTGGCGCTGTGTGTCGACGAGTTTTGTGCATGTCCACCCGATGTTCACTGGCGATGCAGCTGGCAGAAGCGGCCATCACTCTATCAGGTGCCTTCGGCAAGGGTGTACAGCGCATCCGCACCTGCTGAGCGCGCGACAATGAAGCCGCCGTAGGGCTTGGCGCCGCTGACGAGCGAGATCTCGCCGAAGGTGGAGTCGATGCCCGCGTGCGGCGCAAAGCGATGCACCTGCAGCACATGATGAGGTGGGCGCAAGTGGACAGATCTCGTAACAACCTCATCCTGCTTGAACCACTGGTTCGAGAACAACGTCTGGGTGAGGGGGCCGAGAAGTTGCTTCAGTCATCTGCACGTGACCCTGGCATGGGCACTCTGCAACAGCTGCCTGATGCCCACGGCTCTGCTGCCCATCATCTAGGCATATCTAGGCATCTATCTAGGCATATCTAGGCATATCTGGGCATCTAAATCGTTTGAGAAGGCAGCTGCAAGGAGGGCGCGCACCGTCTGCTCAGGGTGTGCGTCCTCGCCGGGCTTCTCCACCGATTTGGCGGGCACTTTGAGCGCACACGTGCCGCTCTGCACCACGTAAAAGTACTTGCCTGTCTGTCCCTGCGCGTCCGGAAACCCGGGGGATTGGGGTCAGCATTTGCAGAGTGCTTGCAGAACTCTGTTTCTTGTTCTCTTGCCACGGTGAGACACTGCTGGAGCGCCAACCAACGCGCTGTCAGATTGCACACTCGACCAAGGATCCACCAGAGAATCTCGGCAACAAGTTTCCGTGCAGGGCACCGCGACCTGCCCTGCTCGTGCAGCACAACTGTTTCCCAGTCTGCAGACGTGCCGCCACCTGAACCGCAGCAGGGAGCTGTATTGCGCCTGCTGCGGATGCAGGACAGCGTCTCTGCAGTCATGGCCACAAAAAAAACTCGCGGTGCAAGAAGATTTGTGTGTGTGTGTGAACGAGAGAGAGAGAGAGAGATGAAGCACGAGGCCCCTGCCGTCCCACCCGGGTGAAGGAAACACCATGTGACAGGATTGCGCCGTGCTCCCGCCAGGTTGGCGTCTCAAAAACTCCACATCAGGCGCTGAGACGGCGAAAGAATGTAACACCCACATGTCCTTCGAACACCCACCTGCGTGATGAGGACCTCGCCCTCGGCGACCTCACGCTTGCGGAAGTAGGTCAGCGCCTCGGCCAGCTTCTGCGGCGGCAGCCGGAACTGCGGGTGGTCGTCCAGCATCTTCCGCAGGTACGCCTCCTCCTCCTCGGACTTGGGCGCCGGCGTGAGGAACGTCTGCGGGCAAGGTCTCAATAGATCACTCAGCGAGAAGCCCGACTGCAAAGGACGTTCCTCCACATCGTCCGAAGGGTATGCCTCATCCTCCTCGCTCTTGCGCGCCAATTTCAGGAACGTCTGCAGGGACAGGAACGTCTGCAGGGACAGAAGGTGCAACTGACGGAAAAGCTTGCAGCGGCCAGCATATGTAAACCCCCTCCCCTAGACGTGCCCTCCGACGCCGGCCTCAGACACGGCTGCAGGTGTGTGGACCTGTGCTGAACACAGCTCCTTGCAGTGTCCATGCAGCGTCTGCAACAGCGAATGAACATCTTCCAGTGCTGCTGCAAGTAATGGCAAGCGGCGGCTTCACCAGCCATCATCAAGCCTGCATCAACAATCTAGAACCTGAGTGGTCGTGACTCGAGATGAACGAGCGTTGCAGAAACGACGGAGTGCCTTCAAACTGCGATGCACAGCATGTTCAGGGTTTAGCAAAGCCTCGTTGGGCAAAGCCTGCATCAGACTAATGGCACGCAAGAAGGCGTGCCATTCTTGCGGCTTGCAGCATCGTCCAAACCTTGCCCACCGCACAGCAACTTTTGGAGCCCTGTAGTCACCTGGGAGTCCTCTGGGTTGACGACCTCGTGCTGGTCCAGCAGCGCGAGGCTGCCGCGCGCCAGCCCCTTGCGCATGGACTTTGACTTTGCGAGCGCCCGATCGCCATGCTGGCTGCCGCCGGCGCCGCCCAGGTTGCTGCCACGGCTCGTCGAGCGCGACAGGCTGCCGTTCTGCCTGCATGAGGCGCCAAAAAGGGGAGGAGTCAAGCGGGCACAGGGGGAAGCGTTGCGTGCCGCTACTACCACCGCTGCCGCTAGTGCCGCGTCCGCGCCTGAACGACGCCGGCTCGGTGAGGCATAGAGCCACGGGAAAAGCATGCGCGGCAGGTCGTGTCGTGGAGGATGCGCTTCCATCGGCAAGTTCCCCTCGATGGACGGCAGTTGACATGACTGACAGCAGAGTCAAGGCGCCCACGTGAGGCCGCGGCGCAGCTCGAACTCGATGATGATGACGGTGATGTCGTCGGTGCGCGCCTCGGTGCAGAGCCAGGCCCGATACGCTTCCACGCACACCGCCATCGCCGCCGCCTGGCTGTCCTCGTGCTTCTCCACCTGTGAGAGAAGGGCGTATTGAGTAGGGTTTAGGGTTTAGGGTTAGGGACGAGAAGTGTGGTTTCCGCCATAGCCCGGTATGCATACATGAACACTGTCACCCCTGCCGCCTTGCTGTCCTCACGCTCCTTCGGCTGAACAGCGGAAGTGACCCTGTGCAGACAAGATTGATTGGAAGGAAGGAGCATGCACAGCGGCGGTTCGGCACGAGCAGAGGCTGGTAACATGCCGTGGGGGCATCTGTGTGCCTTGGAGATCTGCCAGCATGTACTCAGATATGAGTAGAGTGGCACATGTTGCATTGACATTCAACCAGAGGGGTGCACCAGATCGACGACGGCCTGGCTGGTGAGGAACTCCCAGACGCCGTCGGTGGCCAGCACGATGAACGCGGTGTCGTCCTTGATGCGGTACGTCGCCATCTCCGCGGCGCCAACCACACCGATCTCCTCCGCAACTGCAAGCCACAGCAAGCATGGTCCACCATTGCTGTCAGGTGATTCTGACCGAGCCAGTTACTTCCAACTCCTCGACACGACTGGCTGCGCTGCTTAGTTCACGGGCTTGAGCGTGGGACGGGTCGCCGCCTGCTGCCGCCCAGCCGCCTAGAAACGCAACTGCATGACCCTGGAATGCCGGCAGCATGCATAAGTGGGCGCGCAGGCATGTAGCTGGATTCGTTCCCCATCGGCTGCTTCAGTCCTGCGCAGTGGACGCACTCGAGTCGCCGAGGCTGCGAGTGAAGGCTGTGCCGGGGTAGTTGCCGTCACGCGCCCACAGCCGCGGCGGGTCCCCATCGTCCTCCTCCTCTGTGCCCCACTCCTGTATGTTCTGGTCCTGCACGCAGTGGTTTAGTGTTTAGGGTTTGGATCGAGGCGCTCAGGAGGTGGCAGCACTGGTCCATGACAGGGAGAACGCGCATCCACAGCCAGGTGTGGCGGCACACACCTCATCGGGTCCAGCCACGCAGTCGCTGCAGGACGCCGCTGCCAGCGGGCTGCGAGGGAGCATGCCCGGCAGCAAAAGGCCACGACGCACAAGTGCCACAGGCACATCCTGTGCACCATGGGACAAGACTCACCCGCAGGCCGTCCAGCTGCTCCAGGGTGAGGACGCGCGCGCCGGCTGCCTTCACCCGCGCCAGCTCGTCCTTCCTGCAGCAGGCAACACGACTGCCCTGAGAGCGTGAAGTAGTGCACATGACGAGGTAGGAAAGTCCTCGCGTGGCATCTTGGTGTAATTAGCAGTCTTGTGGTGGATTCCAGCGGCTTGTGGCGCCAACCTCACCACACCTAGCGCTGCACATCTGCTCATACATCTCCAGTCAGTGCCAGCAAAGGGCCTCGACTCTCTGAGCTGGAGTAGAGGAAAGCACCTGTAGGGCGTCTGGTCGCTGGTGAGGTCCACGGCGACGAGCTCCGTGCCCCGCATCTCCGCCGCCACGCACCGCGAGTCACCCACGTTGGCAATCGTGAGGTCGCGCCCGCGTATGAGCATTGACACCGCCGTGGTGCCGCTGAGCGTGTCGTCTGTGCCCTGCGCATTTAAGGATTAGGGTTCAACGCTCGACCCCATGAATATCTCTTGACGGCCTGGATGCTTCGATGCCTTTCCGAAATCCGGCTGCCGGGGACCCATGTCGAATACGAGGTGCTGCAACCTCAATGGAATAAGGAAATTGCACCTGTGCGGACGGACGCGGCTGCACTGGCTGCCAGAGTCAGTGCGCCCTGCAGATCGTGAACCGCAGTTGCACACAATGCTCAGGATTCAAGAATCGTGTGCGCACCAGGCTGTTGTGCAGCTGGGTATTGGTCTTCTCCACTGCATGCGCAAGCGCTGCTGCAGGGTCGGAGAACAAGTCTGCGTCCCCGAGCATGTTCGCGTAGACCTGCGCCAGGGCAGTGGCATCCATGTCAATTAAAGTCACGAGAAAAGCTGCTGGCGCCTCATGCCGCCTCAAGCCACGCAATGCATTCATGCTCATTGCGCCCGCATGCCCTGCACACATGCACACGCCAACGTCCACTTTACGTCCACTGCATCCTTCCTGTTCTCTCTGCACAAACGCTTGCACTGCTCACCTTGTCCCGCGCGAACTTGGCGCACTCGGTGCCTGCTGTGCCGTGGCCGTCAAACACGCCGAAGAACATGGTGTCTGGGTCCCCCGCGACATCCTTCTTCACGGCCAGCGCGTCCTGATTGGCCTTGTCGATGGCGTCCGGATAGTAGCCCCGCTGCGTCACGTACGCATACTTCACCTGGGGAATTGCCAGAGGAGCTCGTCAGCTGCCGCGGCATGCGGCAGGCAGTGAACTCAGATGTCAGCTCCAGCATTGACGCGACGCCATCATGGAAAACCCTGAGTCTTCATGCAAGCGTGGCAGGCAGGTCGCAGTGCCAGCAGCACCTGCACGCCGGACTTGGGCAGGTTGACGGCCTGAGTGCCGAGGCTGGTGCTGAGGCGCTTGCGGTACGACTCCGTACTCAGCGGCCCCGTGTCCGGCAGGAAGAAGTCTATGTCGTGCATGGACGCCGTGCTGGTCTTGCCGAACGCCTGCCTGCGGGTACCGGCGACGCGGAGGCGTCAGCACAGTGGCTGCGGCACTTTCACGTTTGCTTTCCCAAGTTTAAGGCACTGCGTCGCATCGCCAACCTCGCAGAATTATGTTGCAGGAACAACATCTGCCAGAGCCGTGATGTGGGTATCGCCGTCCGGGCATTGCATGCGCGTACATGACGAATGGAGGCACGGGTAACCTGCGCAGCCAGGCCCGACGCCGCAGTATCGCACATGCCACATTGACCGTGGCGCGGGATGCACTATTCAAGATGTGCACCATCCCTGCCACATCATCGTAAGGCTGCTTGCGGCTCTCCATGCGTATGATCACAACGATGGGCCATGCAGCGCGCGGCCGGTCCTTGCATATGCTTACATATGCTATCAAAATGACGCCAGATGGCCCGCTGCCAACCTTTCGGTTGAAAACAAGCTCGATTGCACCTCAAAGCTGCTATTGACGGAGCCAGAGCTATCACAAGCTGCGAGCCGACCCCAGCTGCCAGCAGGTGCCGAGGCAACCCTAGATCGCAGCGGACGATGAAGTGAAGGTTTGGTGATGTTCGTCTCGCACGCGGCCAATAGCAGCCTACTAGGAAGGCGCATCCTACGAAGGCTGATGCGTACGCTGGCATGCGTGCGATGAAACAGCCCAGCAAGGAGCGACTCTCGAACTCCAACAGCCTCTCGAGAGGCGCACGGCATGCACGGTGTCGGGTGCGCACTGGCGAGCAACGCATTTGGGAGTGGCCTACTTGTACATGTCGGCATACTGCTGGCTGAGCCTCGCCGGCTCGTTGGCCTTCTGCCCAGTGCCTTTGCTGGAGGAGCATCCCATATTGGCCCCGCCAGCGCCGACTCCTGACGGCCGACTACAGCCGTGCGCCCTTCATCCGGGCGCAGAGCCGCTACGGTGCGTCTAGCGAGCTTCCCGAGAGCCGGTCTATCAACACAAGATTTGTCGTGCCAGTCAGGTGCACGTGGCCAGTCGGAATTGCAACCTCCAGCTGCCGCACACGTCGCTGCCTGCTCAGATACGAAGCGCTCTAACGCTTACAAAAGCCTATTGTAAGGAGGTTGAGTAACCGGATGCGCTGATGGGAAGTGCGGTCTGTGCGCGCAGGCGTGCGTTCGTGAGTTCGAGCTTCCCGGCAGACTGTGAATATCCGCGGGAAGCACATCAACCTTAGCTAATACCCACTCATGATCGCTGACTTGGGGACTGCCAGCTTGTATCTCCATTTCCCCTGCCACTGTTGGACAGACGGTCTGCCGCCCTCTTAGAACCGGTCTGATCTCTTCGGCGCCTGCGGTTGGCTGCATAGTTTGCTGCCGCTGAGCGCGGCGCGCTGGCACCGGCGCTGCGGCGCGCACGACACCGCGGGGTCTTATCTTGGGACGCTCTCTACGACGCAGCAGGGCCTGCTGTGAGGCGGTAGGGCGACCCCGAGGGCCGTCGGGGGCCTTGTGTGGGCCGGGCCGCGATGGCGGGGGACGATGAGGGCGTGGAGGAGCGCACTAATGTCCGGGAGCAGGTGCTGGTCCTGCGATGCATGACCTGCTCTCGACGCCGGATTCATGTCGGTACACTCCCCTGCATGATCATTCCGGATTCCTTGACGCTCTTCCATGCGTCTGCAGGACCGCTTCCTGCCCATCGCGAATATCAGCCGCATCATGAAGAAGGCGCTGCCGGCGAACGCGAAGATCGCCAAGGACGCAAAGGAGACGGTGCAGGAGTGCGTGAGCGAGTTCATCAGCTTCATCACCAGCGAGTGAGCTGTGGAAGCCTTGTCGGAGCTGTATCGGCGCTCTGCATGCATCAGCCAGGGCATTGGCATGCCCGGCGCTGCGGCTGAAGGCAAACGGCGGAGCAATGCGCATTGCATGGCCGTTTCGGCCACGCTCCGTACGCCGTGCTGTGCAGCATCAACAACATCCGCATTGAGAGGAGGTCTGGGTGGGATCAAGCTCCGCAGGCCACCTGACGATGTGAAGACACCTGCATGCATCGACCAGGGCAGCGGTGCGCACGGCGTTGCGGCGGCAGGGGGATTAGAGGTGCATGGCAGATCATACGTCGGTTCTGTGCCGATCATGGCCAGACGCGATGCCGGGCGGCATCTTGCAGGTCTGCGTAAGAAGGGTGATGGGGCAGGGTTGACCTTGCAAATTGAGACACCACGCCGTGTTGCACAGATGAGTGTCAGCCCCTGCGAGACGGCCATGGCTATTGTTGGCGAGCTTCCAGTGATGCCGGCTGATGCGAGTCGATCGATGCAGGGTCGATGCAGCCGCCAGGGACGTGGGACCCTACACCCTAAACCCTGAACCCATTACGCCTTGATGCTGAGGCGTGTCCCAACTGGCTGCAGGGCCAGCGACAAGTGCCAGCGGGAGAAGCGGAAAACCATCAACGGCGACGACCTGCTATGGGCGATGAGCACGCTGGGCTTCGAGGACTACATTGAGCCGCTCAAGCTGTACTTGCACAAGTACCGCGAGGTGGGAGCTGTCCTGATGTGTCCTATCTTCTCACACGACATGGCGCGGCAGCGACACATACTCTAATTGTCGGTCCTTCTAGCTTTTGACTTAGGCTCCTTGATTTCTATAAAGGTCCATCAGGAGGGGGCAGCAGCGAGAAGCTTCATCAGTGTCGACAGCGCACGAGCGGCTGTGGCGCACGAATTGTGGCTGCAGTGGCATCGTGTCTGGCGAAACCTGGGTCTCAGCGACAGCCGACACCTCAACATCGATGCTGCAGGCGGAGAAGCAGTCACTGGCGAAGCAAGCAGCGGGCGAGGGCAAGGCGGAGGCAAAGGCGTCGCCGCCGCCCCTCACGCCCAACAGCTTCCAGAGCCATGCGCGTGGCCCACGCTCCATTCTGCTCCTCCTGCACACACTGCACTGGCCGCGGGGCGTCTGCATGTTTGCCGCACAGCGCATCGAAGCCGCTGCATGCCTGCACACATGGCCCTGGTGTCCCCAACTCTGTAGTTATAGTCTGCGCCAAATGACCCAGGCTGTGTTGCTGAGCTGCAGCTACCAGCGGGAATGCCGTACCAGGGCAACATGTACATGCAGCCGGTGCGGTCCACATTCCATCTGCCGCGCTCTGCCCGCCTTGCCTGCCACAAACACGAAAGCACTGCTCGCCTTTCATGACGTGCTCCTCGCCGTATAATGTGGTGCAAGACGAAGGCGATATCGTTCTCAACCCACTCCACTGTTTGTGCCGCAGATCTACCCGAGCCAGGGATACCATCAGCAGCAATAGCGCAGCGCTTCGGGCGGCGCCACGGCGGACCTGTGCGTTCGGCGCGTTTCATGCCGCCCGGCCTGGCGGCGTGCTCAGCTGACTGAGGGGGCTCGAGAAAGAGGACTTGAACTGGGAAGGTTTGCGCGCCAAGTTTTTTCAGGAGAGAGCGCCGGCAAACTGCCCATCGTTTACTTGCTTTGGTTTTGCAGGGTGACGGGAATGCGCTGCTAGTTCCCGGATTGTGGTTGCAGCAACTTGTGGCAGCCGATCAGTCGCCAAACACACACCTCGAGTGAGCAGAAAGGGCATGTATTTACCTAATGGAGAAGCCACAAGTGTGACCGACCGCGACTTATCGTTCGCGTCGGCCACCATGGGGGAGGTGGGCTGGGGAGTCTCGCACCCCCTTTCCCCACCTCACTACCCTGCCGGCCGCCGGATACCTAGAGGGGGGTCATGTAGCTCAGAGACCCCCTCCCCCATTCCGCCATCTGCACGGCGCCTCCCCCCCACCTTGCGCAGGGGGGCCACCCCTTCCTCCCACCCTAGCTGACCCCCTACCCCCATGTCATGGTCGTCGAAGCGAATGAGAAGCCGCGAACGGTCTGGTAAAGCGGTCGCATCAACGTCGCATCAACATTACACAGGCACAGGCATCCGTTCCAAAGCCACACCGAAACTCACATTGCACACACTGACGCTGCTGCTTCGTGCAACCTGGACTACCCACAACTCCTATACATCAATGATTTCACTGCGTTTCACCATTCTGACTGCATATCCTCAGCGCACTCGCCTTCCTGTGCGCAGGCAGGGTGTGAGCACAGCCAGCTGCTGCTCTGCGTCTCAAAAGACGACACGGCGCTGCCATCCAAGGTCATCAGAGCGCCGGGCCCTGTTCAGAGGTCCTTTTCGATTTTGCGCTCCGGCACCTGCTTGGGCTCTGACTTGGTCGCCCTGCATGCATGACAGCATCGATGCGTCAGAGGCCGAAAAAGGCACCAGTTGCATGACCAAAGGCCAGCAGAGAGGAAGCAGATGCCATAGCCGGACCATGCCACTCGACACGAACTGGACACGGCTGCGATGCACAGATCCGGCAGGTCGTGAGTTTGCCTACATCAGCGGGCAGCGCTGGGATGCGAATGTGTGCTGCGACATGCCGGTTTCAATTCGTCTGCGCCAGCCTGCTCACTTGGAGGCGCCCTCCTGGGCCTCTTCCACCCAGGACCGGATGGTCTTCATGTTGCGCTGCAGCATCTTGCCGCTGTTCCGGATGTCGGTGCGCATCAGCAGCGCCGCCGCCCCAATGACGCCTGCGATTGCGGCAGCAGCCAGTATCACATCGCAACTGCGGCGACAGCAGCATCAATGCTGCAATCAACCAGCGCAAGCTGCATGCTGAATCATGCACACTCTATAGCAGTGTTTGATATAGGCCTTGCAGCACGCACCCACGGTGATGATGAAGTTTGTGAGCGCCATGAGCGCCGGTCAGGCGCCTCTGGATATATGGGAATCTGGCTCAATGTGCTCGGTGGCGGTGCCTGGTGTGGCTCAGCTACCATAAATCGCGCAACTCCGCGCGTGGCCGGGCGTTCGGCGTGCTGCTGCTCGTCAGCAGATTGCCTGCAACTGATAGTTGTTGCCTGGAGCCTCGCTGGTGCTGCTCCGCGCGCAAGTCAAGCACTTGCCCTCTGTGCGCGGAGTGTAATCGCAGATGCGAATTGCTGCGGTGCTATTGTGAAGTGCGCGGAGGCCGAATGTGGAAACGGTGTCTCCGACATCAACTCCGACACTCTGCCATGCATGTCCTCATGGCGAGGCTTGTTTTTCTTGCAGTACTGCGATTGTTGTGTAGCTCACGCATACACTAGTCTATGCTGTGGATGTGAAGTCGACCGTGGCGGTGCGCCGCCCGCGAATGCGCCGAACTATCCTGCGTTTTGATGGCAGACCTTTACATGTGCAGGTGGCGATGGGCTTACATTTCAGCAGTAAGGAACGTGATTACAGGACCAGCATTGAGTCAGCATGGGGTAGGAAAGCCCACAAGAGCCGAAAACCTGGCGACTGCCACGTGGTAGGATCACTGCAACTGCGCTCCGCATTTTACACTGCTGCCCCTTTGAGCAGGCCTCCAGCCCCAAGCCACGCCGAATCTAATACACGACGGACTTGTGCTTCTTCTCGCCACCTGCAAAGACGACACGGCATATCATTGGCGACATTTTTGGCGAGATCACGCCTTTGCCGCAGACTTGAATAACAGCAGCAGCCAGCAGCATAGCGAAGGAGAGCTGGAAGCAGAAGATTCATGCATATAACGGATAGGGATTTACCGATCTCAAAGTGTTTGCACCCTTGATATGGAGACACAAAAAAAACGGTCAGGGTTTTGTGCGGGGATCCTTAGTTGCGAAGGCTCAGCAGAGATGGTCAACCTAGCGCTTTAGTTAAGCATGATTGTTGTTCGCATTCAGGCATGCAGAAAGCACTGCAAAGTGAACTTACGCTTGATAGGGTGCATGTGGACGGCCTTGCAGACCGAGCACGCCAGCCGCAGCACAATCTTTTTCGTGGTCTTAGCCTGCGGGATGCCAAACGCAAATCGTTTGATGTTGCACGTGTGATGTTGCACGAGCAGCAACACCCGCGCAGTGCTGCTCTGCACTACAGAACTGCAAGTGCATCTGCCAGCCAGCACGTCTTCCTGCCTGTCGTACAGAAAGTCAAGAGCCGCAGTGTCGGTCTTACCTTCTTGTGGAAGACAGGCTTCGTCTGGCCACCGTAGCCGGACTGCTTGCGGTCGTACCGCCGCTTACCTGTGCAGGCAGTCAACCACACAAGGTGAGCGAAGTAGAGTGTCTGAAAGTGTGGCAAGCGCAGGCATGGCAAGGTCCTCGGCAGCGTTGCATTCCAGATCCCTTGCCAAGTGTTGCTGTCCAGGCAGCACTGAGCGATGCTGCAGAGCCTGTGCTGGCGTATCACGTGCGTCCTGCCTTAGAACGTAAGACTGCGCAGAGACCAATAAAGATCGATCGCAAAAGAATGCGCACCCTGGGCGTATAGCGAGGCCTTGCCAGTCTTGTACTGCGTGACCTTGTGCATCGTGTGCTTGCGGCAGGCCTTGTTTTTGCAGAACGCCCGCTTGTTCTTCGGGATGTTCACCTACAGGTGCACACACAAGAGCATGTCAGCGCCACAAATCTGCTGTAGGACGGCATTGTTGTGCCCTGCAAAACGCTGGATGTGCTGCCTCCACGAAAGCTGGCCATGCCACCGGATGCTCATGCTGCCAGCGAGCCCTCCACCCCACCCCTAACCTGTTGCTCCGCGCAGTGTGGCATCGTGACTGTGGGCGCCGATGGCTGCCGCATGCCCTCTCGACGACTGACGGCTGACAGATGCAAACAGCGCAGCTAATGTGAGCGTCTGCCAACAGTGGCTGCTAGCCCTTTGGCCAGCCAAGGTATACCCCTCCCCCTAAAAGCCGTCAAGTGTGCCGCCCGCCGCTCCAACCTCAGCTGCGGCAGATGTTGGCCGTGCTGTTGAGGGGCAGCTTCTAGCTACAAGCTGCCAGATTCTCACACAGCCTGCAGGGGCAACTCCGGTGAACAACGCTGCCGCTGGTGCGACCCCATGTTCCGAGCTGCAGGATGTTGTTGCATATTGGCCTGGCTGCCCACGGTGTAGCACCCTCACACCCCCCTGCAGCGCCCTGCAAACGCTCCCGAGCAGCCCAGGATATTCGCCTGCCGCCTGTCTCAGTGCTGTTGTCCCACGCAACGCACTGCACAACCATCGCCTGCTGCACCATCCTGCAGGGCTGCCTCTGGGCGAAGCCGACCCCGAGAACGGCTGTGGCAGCGGGGTGGCTGCATCGTGCTCACCATGGTTGCAAAGTACTCCGGGCTCCGGCCCCCTCCGCGGCACAGTGGAAAGAGAGCTTCAACAAGCGAGTCGCCGCAGCACGAGCAGGGGACTTGCTCGCTGCCTTCTTGCGAGTCCCTTGAGGGTTTATGCCTTGGTCGATCTTGCACATGCACTGATGCACACAGAGCGCATTCTCAGCGCAAATTCTGCCTGTCTGCTCTGCTACGCCCGTGCTTCTGCCCACGCATTGCTGTACAGAGCCCCACAAGAGCGCTGGCGTGGGCTGCGTGGCACCGGCGACACCGGTTTAGGGTGCTGCTGCTGCTGCTGCACTCTGAGACGTGCAGACTGGGTTCACCTGATTCCCACGCTGCATACTGGCTGATGTGAGCCATGGTGTGCGCCAAGTGTGAAAACAAGCTAACCAAGGTGGGTCCTGCCTCGTTCATGTTGCATTGCGGGCGCTGACTGCTGCTGGCACAAGGAGCGATCTGCACTCGCGCTCACAGCGTGTCATGAACGCAGGTCATATGTCCGGAGCCCTGGAAGGCAGGTGCCCGCAACACGAATGAGAGCGGTGGCAGGTAAGGGCAGCCCGTGCAGCCGCTCTAAGGCGCTGACAAATTACGCTGGTCTTTGCACGTTGCATGTTGCGTTCTAACAGCATGTCGCCTACACTCTGTGCAGGAAGCTGAACGAGAACAAGCTGCTGACGAAGCGGAAGAAGTGAGCCGCCTTCTCTCGTGTTAGCGCATGCATGCGCCTGTCTGTCACCCTTCCGGAATGCTTGCGGTTTGCTTGACGCTTGCTCTTGACGCTTGCTTGGGCAGCTCCTGTGGCTAACCATCAAAACTTCAATGCTGCGGTGCAGGTGGACGCCGAAGAACACAAAGTGCCAGATCTGCAAGACCAACCTGCACCAGGTGCGGCACCTGCATTGGCAGACATGCGAGGATACCTGCTGTGCCCGCATCCCCTGGTCTGCTTCATGTGTTCTGCCTCATGAGCTGCCCAGCCCGGGCCGACGTCTCGAAGCCACCGGAGCAAAAGTCTCCAGCTGCACCCAGCGATTGATGCATGGACCACCTTCGTGGTGCCTGCAGGAGGCCAAGTACTGCCAGGGGTGCGCCTACTCGAAGGGCATCTGCGCCATGTGCGGGAAGCAGATCCTGGACGTCAAAAACTACAAGCAGAGCACCACGTGAGGCCGGCAGCGGGGCTAGGCGCGAACGTGCAGCTGGGCTTGCGGGGCCTGGGATGAGTCTCGGCTCGGCAGGTCGCGGCCGTGAAGAGGCGACTGACTGCGGCAGGATCGGGTTTGGCGGACCTGCAGTAGGGGCGGTGAAATTCGCCAATTGTCATGACAGTGATTGCGCGTGGCTTGCATGGCGTGCTGCAGCAAGCTGGCATGGACCATTCTGGAGAATAACTGAAGCAAATGATTGGGAGCATGATCAAACAGGCACGTGTTTGAGAAACCAGACATGGCCCTGTGACATTTGGCATGTACATTATGATAAATAAAGGCGGTAAGTCCGTGCGTGGCATGATATGACGCAAGGAGTGTTTTCATAAAGAATCACGTTGGCCGAGTTGCAATCGAATGGTCGTGCGCGATAGTAAACGCAATGTTGTAAATAACTGGTACCTATCCCAAACCGCCACGGCACTGATGTCATCTCAACATATTCAACAGATGGATAATCCAAAGGGCGGAATCTGTACACACAGCCCGTGGTACTCGTGTGGCATGCTGCCTCCCTTCTGATGTTTGGATTTGATACTGAAAGTTCCCTCTAAACGGGCACGCAGCGCGCCCATCATTGTTGAAGCCCAAAGGCCTGGAGCGCGGCGTTGAGGTCCTCCAGTCCTGGCAGGATGATCGAATCTGCACAGGCGCAAGCGCATCTCATTCGTCAGCAGCCAGCCATTCGATCGGCTGCGGTGAGCTACAGACTGCATACGCAATGAGTTAGACGAAGACTGCATTGCTCGAAACAAACAATTCCCGCTGTCTGGCGCGGCCCAATATTCTGCCCAGCGAAGAGATGCTGCCGGGGCCCCTCAAAGTGCAGCACATGCGGTACCAGCATGACTTTTGCAGCAGGCTGCCGCCACAGCCACCTGCTTCGTGGGAGCATCCACCAGCCGGAACGCACCGCACCTGCACCCCTGCTTCCATTTTACCGAATCAAATTGAGCATGACGAGGCAGCCACCTGGCGACGCGGCGGTCAGCTCGTCGTGAGAGTAGATGCCGGTGGTGACGCCCACGCCACGAGCGCCGGCGCCATCCGCCGCCTGCAGGTCCATCGGCGTGTCCCCCACATGGATGCGCACCGCGACGCCGCCTGCAAAGGAGAGACGTTTTCTATTCAATCACGCGTAAATGAGGCCTGTACCCGTTTGCACAGCTGGGTTTTGGGTGCACTCCGACAGAAACCGCCAGCCTATGGCCGTTGCACCACGATGAACTTTTGATGCTCCAGCAATCGTTTCATTGTTCCAAGCCCAGCATGTTCGAAAATACCAATCTCACCTGTGCTGACCTCCTGCGCACACCACACGACGCGCACCAACCTTGTGCAGCTGGAGGCCAAGCCAGCCTGGCTACTCCGACATAGTAAATTCGCAAACTCACCTGCGCTGACCCTCCTGCGCGCATTCCACCGCGATGCGCACCAGCTCCGCCCTTTTGGCAGTGCTGAATCTGACGACCAAGGTCAACATCTTTTCACGTCTTCGCGAGCAGTGTCCGCAGACGCACCTGCGCTGACCTCCTGCGCGCTTGGCGGCGATGCGCATCACCTTGATTGCTGACAGACCGTGACACCATTCTGACTACTCCTTGAGGGTGGTGAACTTGCGAACTCACCTGCGCTGACGTCCTGCGCACGCATTGCGGCAACGCGCATGTGCGAATCATAGAGGCATTTCCACTCTGTCGCCGGTGCATGACTAATATGTGGGTAGCTACCGCGCGCTCACCGCCGATGACCTCCTGCGCGCGTTTCGCGGCGACGCGTACCAGCTCCGCACGGTCCTTCCAGCTCTCACGGTGGTTGCCGGAGCAGTAGTCGCTGCCGAAGCCGCCGAAGCGGGGCTCCGTGAAGTATGGCAGCAGCCCCAGCGCATCCATCTTGCCCCAGCCGATGGGCTGCAGGTTGCCCGTCACCAGGCATGTCACTACGTCGCCCCGATCCTGCGCAGGAGGGTTTATGGTTTAGGGTTTAACCCTCGTTCTCTGCGCAGCCTCGGCCTCTGCGTTTGCGTTGCAAATACAGTTCGCAGCTGGCGGCGCAGTCACCCACTCATGTCCGCCCGTGTGCTGCACTTCACCGCGCCGGGCACTTTTGTGAGGATTCTGGTGAAACAACAGCTGCAAGTTTGCGGGCGTCCATGCCAGGCGTCCCGCGCCCGGAGCATCATTGCCGTAAACGAAGCCAGCGTCTCTGCGGACATTCCAGTCATCCACGCTGGTGAACAATCGAGGCTGCCTCACCTTGAGGGCCTGCAGTAGAGCCACAACGCCAGGCAGCACGACCAGCCCATTGCCGGCGGCCTCTGCATGTGCCACAAAGTACTTGTTCATGACCACCTCCATCTCTGGCAGCTTCGCCATCGCCTGTGGGCAGCAGCCGCTGAGTTTGTCGGCAAACATGTCATTGGTTTCCTGCGAGCTTCTGGTGCCGGCAAACGTGTCATTGGGTTCTTGCGAGCTTCTGGTGCGAATATGCAAGACAAACTAAACTTTGTCCATACTTTGTCCATGTCAATTTTGCAGCAATACGCAGAATGGCTTTGCCGATGCTGCCATTTACCAGACACAGCTCGGCACCAGCAGCGGCACAGCAGGTGCAGGGTGGGCGGAGTGGTTGTCTCTGTCGTCTGTCAGGGCGCAGGGTAATCGAGGGGCCAGACCTCGTCATGGGATACGCCGTGGTGCTCCAGCACGCTGACCAGGATGAGCGGATCTGTGGATCCGTGGTGCTTGATGACGTCGATGTTGGTGTCCACGTCAAAAACCTTCTTCATCGCCTGCCGCACAGGCGAATGTTTTTGTGCAGGCCGTTCCGGTGCGGGCGCTTGGACGCGCACAACATGCTCTGGTCAACAGCATACGGCAGGTGCGCGCTGTATCCAGGTTATGAACCCACCTCCGCGAAGGCCAATTTGTGGAGTCTGTTGGAGTCCTCGCCCGCGCTCCTGATGAGCGTGCCGTCCACATCGAAACTGATCAGTGTGGTCATGTTCGCTGGCGGTCCTGACCCCGCCGCTGCCTGCAAGCGAGGCTCAGCGTTCAATGCTGGTACGATTCTCCAATCGAGTGTTGCCAGATGATGTTGCCGGCGTCGCGCTGCGAAGGGCAGGGTACCTGAGAAGCAATAGCAGGACGCTGGGAGCAGGCTCGCTTGCGTCTCAGGAATCGAGGATTGGTCAGAGATCCGTGCAGTGAAGTTGGATTGCTGATGTCACAGCGTTGCGTCGCACGTAGAGGCTGATCTGAGATGCAACCTGGCAGTGCAAAAGCTGTCCGGCGCACGCAGACACCTGCAGATCCGCCAAGAACAGACTGATGCATGTGCTAAACGTCAACGTCTTCAGAACAAGTTTGACCGTGCAAAATGCTTCCGTCGCGATGATGCATTGCATGTTCCGTCTTCACCATGGTCGTCATCCTCTTAAAGGAAACAGAGCCGGGCCGCAGAACAGGTCCCCCTTTGCAGAACGATGGAAGCTGGGTGGCAGCTGAGGTGACATCGACAGACTTGCTGGAGAAGCGCAAATTAAGCTTGCTTGCATTTGACAGTCCACCGAAAAGCCACGTGGAGTTGCTTGAGAAACCTCATCGCAGCGTTTTGTATCGAGGATCCTGCTACAGCAAAGCGGAATGTCAGCGCAGATGCTCCTCCACAGGTGCGCATCCTTTTCCTGTTTCATTTCTCAGCCACCACAGCTGTTGCGCTGTAGTGTAAGTCTGCTCAGTCCACTGAAACGGATAGCCGCCGCGCGCAGCTAGCCACGCTCTGACTGCAACTGCTTAAAATCCGTACGTCGAGGTCCCGCGTGCGCGGCGGTGCCGCGAGCTGCTCTGCCTGTTGACGTCTCTTTGAGCATGCGATGCAATGTAGTCAATCCCCTGCAGGAGTGACACTCTCCCAGCCGTGATTCTCATGTATTAGCTCAGTGCATTGTGTGCAACACATATTGCCCGTCCGTGTTACTGCAGCCTTCTCCGACAAGCAAGCTAGTTGACACACGCATCTTGCCCGCAGGTCCGGCATGTTCGCAGGCCGCATGGCCCAGGCCTCCCGCACAGCGACTTCGCACAGCGCCGCCCGCCTGGTGACGCCGCCGGCGCGCTCGCTGCACACCTCCATCGTGGCGCAGGCGGCTGGCTCCCGGACCGCTGACGGCAGCGACCTCGGCACGCACAACGGCACCACCTCGGTGTCCCTGTCAGAGGGCTTCAAGCCCTTTGAGGAGGTGCGCCTCCTGCTGCTTGGTACATGGCATGCACATTGGTCGTGAGCCAGGGATTTGGGCAGCATGTCAGAGATACGCTCATCACGTCTTGCTGTCCTCATCAACTTTGTCGTCACATCCCACAGCCGATGCGCGCATCATGTCAGCCTCACTTCTGAAGGGGTGCTTGGGAACCTGATGCGCACCTTACGCAGGACCAAATTAGCGTCTATAAGGTTTGCCCCCCTGTGCCACTTCACAGGTCAAGCCAGAGTTTGCAGCGATCGAGGCGGCTGACATCATGGAGGCGGGCGCCGAGAACAGCTTTGCGCGCGAGCACTACACAGAGGACATCGAGAAGGGCGTCAACGAACAGATCAACACGGTGCGCATCAATACCGCATGCTGAGTGTTATGCTTCTGAGTCCTTCAACCGAGTGCAGGCACGATGCTGTTGTGCCCTGCAGCATGCTGCCTGACGCATATCATGCATGTACAGCCCATGCGTCACAGGTGTGCGAGGGGTTGCTGTGCACACAACTTGCTGACGTCACAAGTTTCCTGCTACAGCACTTCAACCTCATGTACGCATACAACGCGATGGCGAGCTACTTCGCCCGTGACAATGTCGCGCTGCTCGGCTTTTCCAAGGTGCGCTTGTTCATCTAACGCCTGCAACTCGCCTCATGCGACAATGCTTGCGCTGCTTACTCGATACGACTGCCGCGCTTTCGATTGCCTCGGCAATCTTTCCATCATTGTTGTGGATAATAAGTCGAATTAGTTCGATTTCCACAGCAGCCTTCATGTCATGTAAAGGTTCACTTTCCACCGCTTTCATCAATACCATCCCCCAAATTGCTACCACAACGATGCTCACCAGGATCGCGTGGGCTCACACGACATATTGCTGTCCATGATGCAGCTGTTCCGGAGCTTCGCCAACCAGCAGTATGGCCACGCGCTGGTCTTCCAGGACTTCCAGGTGTGCCTTGTTGGCTCTGCGTGCTAGCGCGGTTCCTGAAACAAGACGTATGCCATCTCACAGCCACTGTTGCGCAGTCACAGTGCGGTCCTTCGTGTCTTTGGCAGGTGCGTCTGGAGTCGGACATGCAGGGTCTGCTGGTGTAGTGACCCTAGGCCGGCCATGCTTGAGCTATTTCGGATGTCACGACTACCCTAAACTATAACTTTTGGCTGCGTCAACCTACAGGCAAAGCGCGGTGGCCGCGTGACGCTAGGTCCCATCAACGCGCCGCAGATGCAGTTTGGGCACGAGAAGGGCGACGGGCTGTACACCCTGGAGCTGTCTCTGGGCTTTGAGAAGGTGATTGTTCGCTCCTTTTCGTGTATAAACTGTCCCCAAAGTCCTTTCAGCATGGCAACCGGTAAGCGTTCTTCGTCGCTTGGCATTGCGCTGTAACACTTGCGGCACTTGCCTTGCTTATTCAAATGCCAGCAGTTTGTCGCTGAATGCCCATTGACGCCAGCGAATTGCTTTGGACCCGTACCGACACGAGCAGCCGACACGAGCACAACCAAAACAAGCTCGTCCTGTGTCCTGCAGCTGTCCTTCCGCAAGCTGCGCGAGCTGCACGCTGTGACGGACGACAACGACGATGCGCAGGCCCAGGACTTTGTCGAGACGCGCCTCACCGACCAGGTGCGTGCTGCACACTGCTGCTTCACTCGAAATGAATTCTGCTGCCTTCTATCCAGATGTCTGCCATTAGCCGCCTCGCAGCCAGGTCAGCACTGCGCCGCGCGAAGTGACCTTCATCGCCTTGATCCTTGCTACGAACTGTCTTGGTGACTTCCATCGACGTTCGGTGGTGGAAACGCTGCCACACTCTCACAGCAAGTCTTGTGTGTATCCGTTGGGAGTGCCTGAGTTGTATCTCTGGCGTGCCGCAGGTGAACCACGTCAAGATCGTGGCTGACTATGTTGCGGAGTTGCGCCGGCTGGGCAAGGGCCACGGCCCATGGCACTTCGACCGCCTGCTGCGCGACGGCACCATCAACCCCGCCAATGCCTACACCACCAACCTGGCACCGCCGTCCTACAACTGAGCGTAAGCTTGCGCCGGCATCTGTGAGAGTTGGGAGTTGAATGGAGATCTTGAAGTGCAGACAACTTTCTTCCTTGCGTATCGAACGGTACAAGTCTGGCGGGCATTATTCTTGTCCCTCTGGCGGCATTGATTCATGCGTTGTGAAACGAAGTCGTTGAGTGTTGCGGTGTATATGTAATTTGCGGCAGAGGTACATATACGTCGTGCTCGTGAGAAATCACCAACATCCCCAAACAACGCTGGAAGCTATACAGGATGTAGTTATTGATGCAGTTGAGGGTGCAACGACTCAGCCGGTGTCACAAGTATTGTTGCACCTGCTCATCTCACATGCATCCTGACGCCATGCACATGCCTGCCTGCATTGAAAGGATACCACATCAGGCAAACCTGCTGACATGCGCATGCGGTCCAGGCATGAGATACATCGACCTGAGCCAGCCGCAACAGCACTGGAATCGATGCTCTGCCTTTCCGTGATGTACGGGTTTGAAACCCTAACCTTAACTGCCAGCTCCTTGTACCACCGCCTGTGAGACTGCCAGATGCCTCATGTCGTTGAGCAGCTTATGCTGCCTTCCACTGCCTGTGCATAATGTGGCGCATGAAGTGAATCAGAGTCTTTGAAGTGCACATGATTTTTGCCACGACCGGCATTTAGGCTGCTGCTCAATAGTTCTTGCAACAGGTTTGCACGTACCCTCCAGCATCAACCGACTCAGACAAAATTTCTGTGTTGGGAGCTGGTTGTCAGTGGCTCGCAGCAGAGGTTTGCCCAAGAGGACGCACCCTTGGTTAAGTGCCGCTGTCTATACGTCGGAGCGTACTGACAATGGTCCTCGGCTCAATACAAACACCAGCAGCAGTTTGTGAGCCGTGGCCGCCGGTGCAGAATGCAAGACGGCATACAAATAGCAGGCAGCTCATCGGCATGGTGCAGAAAGAGAGGCACGGATGATGCCAAGGTAACTCTAGAGAGCAAAAAAGTGCCGTGTGTGGATTGCAGATATGTGTCAACCAGTTCAAATCCCAAAGTTCCGAATCAAGCGCTTGTGTGTCACATTCGTGCCGCAACAGCGGCCTGAGATTTGTACGCAAGCTTGACGCGTCTTGCTGCGTCCCACCTTCAAGAGCCCTCAGCTGGCTCCGCCGCTGACATTACTGGCGGGATGCGCCAGCTGCCTACATGGTCAGACCCGAGGGCATGCCGTTGGGCATCATGCCAGGGCCGCCGCCCATGCCGCCGCCGCCGCCGACCGCGGCCTTGGGCTTCCGCTGCTCAACCATGACCGCCTGCGTCGTGAGCATGATGCCCGCAATACCGCACGCATTGATGAGCCCGCTGCGCGTCACCTGCGATGTGCACATGGCAATCTCGATCCCACGAAACCGCCTGTGAGTCGGCCTTGCTGCAGGTGTTGTACATGCAGAGCGGTCTGTCGCACTCAGGCCACCGGTCTGTCTCGGAACACGCTTGAGCCATACTCTCAACCACCGCCTGCGGCCGCCGAACATGCAAAAGCCGCAAAACCATCGGCACCAGCCAGGCTGCCACTACGAGTGCACGGAATCTCCACCTTGGCGGGGTCGATGACGCCGGCGGCGACCAGGTCCTCGATCCTGTCGTCCATGGCATTGTAGCCCGTCTCGAAGGAGGTGCCCAGCACCTTCTGCACGATGACCTCGCCCTCCACGCCCGCGTTCTCCGCGATCAGCCGCGCCGGCGCGCTGTGCAGGCAGGGTGCCGGCAGAGTTTAAACAGCAATCTGGTGTTGGCAGAGGCCTGCTCGATACGACCGCCGTTCCCTGTTAGTTCCTCACGCCTTCCTGGGGTTCCATCCGATGGAACCCCAGAAAGTTGAGTTTATTTGCATGTTAGGCAGTTGTGGCGTGCGGCGTTGTCTGTGAGGGCCAAGTGCTGCAGGAGCTTCCATTAGGAAGCAGGGCCTGCAGTCAGGAGGAGCCGACACAGCACACATTCCGCCGCAAATTCGTCTCGCGTGCTTCGCTATTAACCGCAGGCGATGTGGCGCCGCCAGGGCTCGGATAAACACGCTGAATGGTGCATGATTAGTGCTTCAAGGGGAGTTTCAGCCAACTGAAAGAGTTGGCTGTACGACCTGCGACGGTTCTGTCTGGCCAACGTTGAAGGCAGCATTGCTGCCACCTGCGCTGGCATCCCCAGAAACGTATCTTGCAAACTGAACCTGGAGGTGTGGAGGAACAGCGCCGCAGGTGGCGGAAAGATAGGGGATCACGCCGCGCACCAGAGGGACTTGCCGACGATATCGGCGCCGAGGCGCTCCTCGTCGTCAGTGAGCGTGTCCCGGAAGGCGGGCACGAGCTCGGAGAGGTGGAGAAGCGCGGCGCCGCCGCCGGGCACGATGCCCTCCTCCACCGCGGCAAAGGTCGCGTTCTTCGCGTCCTCCACCCGCAGCTTGCGGTCCTCCAGCTCTGCCTCCGTTGCCGCGCCCACCTGATGGAAACACAAACAGCGTCAAGTTGATAAAGCATCCGCAAATCTCTGCATCGAAATGCAACAGATGCGTCCTCCAGCTGCTGCCTCCGTACCCAAGCCCACCTTCAAGGGGTGCGGGCTGGGCAACACTGCTCGCAGGACGTTCTCCAGGGACGAGCCTGCTGCAAGGCAGACTGACGGCCCCATCGCAGCATGCTGGCCTTTCCGCCACAGTATTGTTGCAGCACAGCCTGTGGCGGGGCGTGTTCCAGCCCGGGCAAGATAAGCGCGCCATGTAAAAGACACCTCTTTAAGTCCAGGAAACCGCACCTTGATGACGGCGACGCCGCCGGCAAGCTTGGCAATGCGCTCCGACAGCTTCTCGCTGTCATACACGCTGTCCGTCTCCCCCAGCTCCTTTTTGATCTGCGGCGTGGTCGCTGCTTGATGTCAGCAATCAGGCTTCGACAACTCTCTCGAGCACTCTGGCGTCCCTTCTGCCCGGCCGCCGCAGGAGGCAAGGCGTTTCTGACGCCTTGTATCTTTCTGCCAAGAGATGAACATACAACCTGAGAACACTGCAACCGCTGCATGACGACCCCAAGGGATAGCATGACGCGCAGGTGAAGCGGCAGAGTTTCACGCGCCTGAGCAACGCGGATGTCAATCTCTTCCCGGTTGGCGGCGTCGGCGATGATCGTCGTCTCATTGGCGCGGATGGTGATCTTGCGAGCCGTGCCCAGCTGGTCCAGGGTGGCTGTCTCTGCCTGCAGTGGGAGTTGATGTTGTCATACTGCCTGCACTCCAGCGTAGCCTCCCGATACCCTCGCAGTATCGCAGATGCCTGCACGGCAGCTCCAGTTGACATGCCACACCAGGCCACACCAGAGCAGAGATCATGCAGCTGCACCTTCATGCCGAGGTCCTTGGCGACGTACTCGGCGCCTGTGACGATGGCAATGTCCTGCACGCCAAGCACAGGACCGCATCAGCATGGCGTCGCGGAGACTGTCAGCTCAGCGACTGCCTTTGAGCAGCCCTGACGGGCGAGGAAATCACACATTCCACTTCTGTGCAGCATGTTCAGGATTCTCAAACCCTACGATGCAGGAGAAGGAGGTCACCTGCAGCAACGCCTTGCGGCGCTCGCCAAAGCCGGGCGCCTTGATGGCAGCCACATTGACGATGCCGCGCAGCTTGTTCACGATCAGGCACGCCAGCGCGTCACCCTGCGGCATGGAGAAGGGGCTTTGTTGAGAAAACAGCAGGAAGCATGTTCAGCAAAGGCTGGCGGGGCCACGGCAGCAGTCCAGACTCGTCCACTGAAGCCGTTCCAACCAGCCTCCGCAACAATCGCTGCACAGCTCTTCGTGTTGACTTCGCGAAAAGCAGGCAGGTGCAGTGTGTCGGCTGCGCAGATGGCATATGAGCGAGACGCACAGTGACGTCCTCGGCAATGATGACGAGGGAGCCGCCGGCCTTGGAGGCCGCCTCCATGATGCCCATCACGTCCTTAATAGACTCCAGCTTCTGGTCAGTCACCAGCACCCGCGCGTTGTCGTACTCCACTAGCATGCGCTCCTGCAGCAGTCGCGGGTATTCGCAGCTTCGGCACATGGTGGTGGTTTTTGCAGCTCAAGCCACCATGCGCCCTGACTTCCGAGGCTAAGGCTTCAGCAGTGAAAAACGGTTGTGCCTGCTGCGCTGCCAGACGCTCACAGCACGGTGGAGCGTCCTGTTCTTGTGCTTGCAAGTCATGGCAGTGGACATGGGGGCTGTCGCAGCACGAACCTGGTTGGTGATCATCTCGCGGGAGATGAAGCCGCGGTCGATCATCATGCCCTCCTGCACCTCCACGCTGGTGTCCATCGTGTTGCTGCCCTCGATGGACAGCACACCATCCGAGCCCACCTGCGCACGCGCACGCCGGTCATCGAATCGCCGTGCTGGCCCAGACCACCTGGCAGAGCTCCGAGAACGGCGCCAGCCACAGGAGATGACATGTCGGTGTGCACTGCTGTGGAATGGCAGTGGGATGCCTTTCGTTCATCATGCGACAGCCGAATGATGGCTTGCTCTGGTTCCCTGACGCAGCCGGGTGCAAACACACAGATGCCCAAAAAGGCGCACCTTGTCCAGCGCCTCTGCGATCATATCACCGATGACGCGGTCGTTGCCGGCTGAGATGGACGCCACACTCTGCGGCGGCACAGTCGAAACATCGAGCCGTATTGGATGACCAACTCTTGCGCATCATACAATGATATTCCAGCAGCACTGTTCATGCCAGGATGAACGAGGATGCCAAGGCAGAAAAGACGGCGTTGAAGCAATGCTTCAAGGCAGCAGAGGCGCACCCGAATGTCCTCAGTGCCCTTGACGGGGCGCGCCATCTCCTTTAGCCGCTCCACCAGGTGCGTGCACGTCTTGTCGATGCCCTTCTTGATGCTGACCGGATTTGCGCCGCTGGTGACTGCCTGCGCTCCCAGGCATGGCATGCGAGCTGAGACAAGATGAACATCGTCGCAAAATAATGGACGCAGTGCCTGCACTCTTCAGCGCAACCGCCTAGCACGGCATGGAGCAGGCCACCAGCAGAGTGAGGTCTTGAGCAGCACCTGAAGGCCGTAGTGGATGATCTCCCTGGCTAGAACTGAGGCTGTGGTGGTGCCGTCACCTGCTGAGTCATTTGTCCTGCCTGCAACCTGTCCAGTGCGCAATCGAGAGCTTGTCAGCCAGCTTCTCTTGCAATGCGTTTCCGCACTGCATGATCACGTGGCACACAGAAGATACCGGGCAAGCGCTTCTCCATTTGCGCAGAGCGCTCACCTCCTTGATGAGCTGGGCGCCAGCGTTCTCAAAGGGGTCCTCAAGCTCGATGGCGCGCGCAATGGAAACGCCGTCGTTGATGACCTGTGGCACGCCGTAGCTCTGCTCCAGCACCACGTTCCGCCCTGCGTGCTAAGGACAGACCACCTCACATGCAGTTCACGCTTCCTGATGTGCTTCCTGTTGTCCAGGCCTCATTGAATGCAATGCTCGATCACTCCGGTCGGATGAACAAGGCGTTGAGGTCAGGCGGGCTGCTGCTACTGCTGCTGCCATTGCTGCCGCTGCTTGTCCAGGCAACAGCTGCGCCGGGGCTAGCTAAATCCTAAACCCTAAACCCTGCTGCGAGCCACGGCTAGCGACAGGGGCCCACCTCGAGGGCCGAGCGTCACGCCGACAGCGTCTGCCACTTTGTTGATGCCGTCCTGCAGCCGTCCCCGCGAGGCGTTGTCGAAGACGATGTGCTTCGCCTCTGCCTTTGTCACCTGCCGGCCGAAATGCAAGTGTAAGATGGAGGCCATCGACACTTGACAGATCGGTGGCGCGCTTGAAGCCCGGATCCTGGATCGTGGTCAGTAGTGTGCAGTGGGGCATCAATCGTGACAGTCTCAATCTGAACGTTGATCCGTTGATCCTCTTGGGCGTACCTCAAGCCCTCAGCAGCTGACAGTGGCTGCATGCACATGCTGAAGGTTCTAGAACGCATGGCGCATGCATGCGCAACAAATGGACCACAGGGGCCATCTTGTGGGGTACTCACCACGCGCGAACCTCTGCAGGGGCGCGCTGTGGTCTGTGGCTGCCGCGGCAGGGCTCCAGACGATGTGGAGGCAGCCCTGTTCCTGAGGACCTGCATGAATCGGCAAACACCAAGTCTTGGTATAGAGCGATCGTTTTCTGATCCTGTTTCAACGTGCAAACACAGGTGATTATTCTGCAAGCCAGCGAGCGGCTGGCAATGCGCCATCACCGGCCTTGTGTCTGACATGGCAAGGCCATGCTGAGCGACTTGTGCTGCAATACACGCTGCTAGTCATCGGCTCTGGTAGCAGCACTGCAGCCAGTTGAGAGTGTTGCACATTACCGAAAGGCGTGAGACAGATGCACCACAACTCAGGCACACCACCACCCATGCACCAGAGCTTTCCGGAAAAGAGCCGCCAGGATCGGCTGTCCCGACAACATGTCCTACCTGCTGGCTGGCTGTGCCCGCGCCACCGCTCAGCATCTGTGCCTGAGTCTGCATGACGTCCCCCTGTGCTGCGAGGTCTCGAAAGTATGTTTGGATCAGAATTGCTCTGCGCAGTTGGTGTCGAAGAATTGGTGGGTGGGTCCCCTGGGTGGGTGCGAATGCGCTGCGAGTCCGATTGGGTGGGTGGGTGGGTCCCCTGTGTATCTGCGAATGCGCTGCCAATCCGACTTCTCCGACAGACCGACACCGCCGCTGCCGCCGACGTTGCCTCTGCGAAGCCCCGGGGAGTGCAAGCAGCGCGATCCTCAGCCATGCCAGGCGAATTTGGAGCTGCCGTGAAGGGGTTTGCAGTCTACACATGCTTGGGAACATCACCAGCGCTAGAATCCCGATTTGCAGCTGGCTGCACAGAGTTGCCTGCAGCGGCCTTGAGAATGTACATGCAGCACTTACGTCAAAAGATGTCACGGCTATCAATCGACAACAGGAGGTCTGCTCACAAAAAGAATCAAGAAAGAGATTTGCGATTGAAGGGTGGCAGGGTGCATTGAACGGCTCTCCACAGCTGGCGATGTCCTGTTTGCCGCATAAGCTTACTACGTCTCTGCTATCTCACACTGGCGGCAGGAGGAAGCCAAGCGCTGTGCGATGGCAGATAGCTCCGCGTGAGGCGTGGCTGCTCGGCTTGGCAAGTCTGCTGTAGCAATGCAGACGTTTCCCGGCTGCGCACAGCAAACCTGGACCACCTCACCGCTGCACTTCACGGCGGCCCACACCCGCACGGCGCACCTGCCCTGCCTCCGCAACGGCGCCCCTCCTCCCCTTGCTGGCCAGATCACCGGCTGCTCTTGGGCCCGCTCACAAGCCGCCGGAGGAGTGGCTGGAGGCGAAGCTGGAGGCGGCCTCCAGGTCGCCGAGGTGCGAGGAGCGGCGCGGCTTCAGGTGCGTATCGGCCGCGCTGGGTTCCAGCTTGGGCGGCAACGCCGTGGGCGGCGGCCCCGGCGCGGCGCCTGCGATGTTCTCCGGGTTCTTCCCCTGCTTGCTGAGCGCCCAGTCCGCCGAGTCGAAGTAGTTGCGCTCCTGCAACATGTGTGGCGTACAGATCTGTTCAAGCACGATGACAGGATATCGCCGATGACAGGATATCTCCTCCTCAAAGGATGCAGTGAGTTTCAGCAAAATTTTCCGCTCACATGCAAAGTACACGCGCCACGAGTCTTTGCAGCACGGTCATAGAAAATCCAGCAGGCCCGGCCGCGTTGGCTATTGGTCCCCATGGTCAACCCGCTGCAATGCGCACCTTGGGCATGAGCTTCTTCTTGGCGAGGCCGCCGTACTTCTGAGCCAGCTTTGCCTCCTGCTCCCGCTCGATGTCTGCTGCCGATCTGGGCGCCTGTGCAATTCAGTACGTATATAAGTGGATGCGACACTCGATCTACTGAAGGGGCACCTTCCTGCGCCGTGTTAGATGCGGGCTTTCATACCCGCCAGCCTGACGGCGCCAACCCGGCAAGGCCTGTGCGAGACCTCAGCAAGCACCGGCGTGACACCGAAGAATCACGAACCGGCGAGGCTGTGGATTATTTAGATTGAGCTGCCGTGTCGCTGTGTCCGTCAATGGCCACGAGGCGTGCGCTGGCAGTGCTTCCCATGTGCTATGCTGCATGTCCGGCATTAGGCGCACCGTTCCCAGCGTTCCGAACAGGACGCTGTCATACATGTCTGGCAGCGCAAAGGCTATCGCAGAGGTCATATGCCCGGCCACTGCCTTGCCACTCACCTGTGGAGGTTGACCGGAGGGCGCGTCCATCGTGTGCACACCTACCCGAATCACTGCCTCATATGACTCGTGCAACCAAGGCTGCTTGATGCTTTCCTCCACAGAACCACACTGCACGCTTTGACCCGTGAGCAGATCGACTGCGAATGCGAAGGTAGTCTGACAGCACCGCGCCAGGTCCACACGTTGCAAATGGTGTGCACTAGGTGTCGTAGAGCATGTAAGTTACGATGTGGCCGCTGAATCACCTATCACACTGCAAAGAACATGATCAAGGGGTCTGCAAACATACTTGACCGCCCTCGCGTCACTTGACTTTGGGCGAGACGCGCACCGGGCAGACGTCGTTTGCTGCGTGCAAAGAATCCGCTTTGTGCAGTCTGGAGGTCCTGTGCCGGCGTCGGGAGCGTCCGACCAGCCCACCTGCACGGTCGGCCCGGCACCAGCGAACAGCCATCCAGTTGGCAAACCACATCCCGCACAGTGCGTTGCACCTGGTACGCGGTTTTAACTGCAAGCTGGACATCAGGACTGTGAGGGATCAATGGACGTGGAGCAACGGGGGGAAATGCAAATCCCTGTGGATCTTGGGCGCGCCTATCTAGTGCAGCATTTGGCATGCCCCGCGCAGCGGATTTGTGAACTGCTCACTGACGCCTCGGCCGCTTTGCCAACGTTGGCAGGGTGCGCGATGGCACGGCAGCATACCAACTCACCAGCACCTGTGAGGTAGGAGGCAGTGACCCTTCGTGAACTGGGAGACAGCGCCCATGGCACGCACCGGTAGCGGCCGGGAACCTGGATCCGCAGCCGCACCTCCTGGCGATGGCACGCAGCTCAGGGGCGCCGCCGATGCGCCTGCAGAGGCCCACCCTCCAGCAGTGCAGGCGGCAGACCCCAGATTTGCTGCCGCGGCAGCCACGGAGGCTGCGCCCGCGGGGCCTGGCACGCCGACGGCCGCCCGCAGCAAATTTTGGCCGTGGGGCACCAGCGGCAGCCGCTCGGAGCCCGGCTCGCCGGAGCGGCAGCCGCTGGGCGGCGGCGGCAGTGATGCCGACGCGCCGCCGGACAGCCCGGGCAGCAGCGCCATCTACCGCACGGCGACGACGCCGTCAAGTCGGAGCCCGTTCCATGCGGCGCTGAACGCGACGCACCGCGATGTGGACGGGGCGGCAGCGGCAATGGCGGCAGAACCAGATCGGCTGTTGGTACCGTGCTTCGGCTCCCCGCTGGGCGAAAAGGCCGTGTGCGCGTCCCCAATAGCGAGCACAGGCGGAGCGGCAGCGCAGCAGGCGACACCGTTTGGACGGCGTGCAGGGTCTTCTGCGCAGCAGCAGGCGCAAGCATGGCAGCAGCAGCAGCAGCAGCAGCAGCAGCAGCAGCAAGAACAGAAGGTGCACCAAGGGCAGCAGCGCCTGCGGCTGGTGTCGCTGCGTTCAGACGGCAGCGGCATCTCGCCCGACAGCGGCACAGAAGACAGCGCGGCGGACGATTCGCCACACGCGCCACAGCCGCCGGCGGGCTTCGAGCCGGTTGCGGGTACGCTGGTGCGGCAGGGCTCCCCTGTGTCCGCCGCGCTGCTGGCGGCCCAGGCTGTGGGCAGCCCGCACAGCTCCAGGGTGAGGTGTCGATCGTGCAAATTGATTGATGGATGCAGTCAACAGATAGTACACGATGTCGCAGCTGAGCGATTCATCCCATCAAAACTTGCTGGGTTGACAGAGTGCAGGGTACATTTCTGGAGCTTGAAGCCGTTGTCCTGTGGTGCAGGCGGCGTCGCCAGACACGCCGATCAGGTTCCCGCCGTCTCCGCACGGCAGCCAGCAGCGGCTGGCTGAGAAGGCATCCTTACGGGTGACCAAGGCGAACTATTGTATCACTCATGTTGCACATAATCAACGCCATGACTGCCTCGACGCAGTGACTGCCCCGAATTACCGCATGCAGTGCACAAATAGCAACAGCTCAGCCTGACACCACCAGGACACCGCGCTGCTATCTGTGACCACTTTCCGGCTGATTCTCAACGTCTTCTATGTACTGTGCGCAGTCGTCCTCTTTCCTGGGCAAGGCAGACAGCCAGACACTCATTGGCTCAGCATCCCTGCCCCGGGTGAGCTGGGCTCTTGCCATCACAAGCTCTGGAATCATATGCGCATGAGCAGCATTTCGCCTGTAGTATTGTGGCTAGCAGGCTGACAATGATCATTGAAGTTTGATGCTGCTCCTGGCGATCTAGGTTCGATGTACAAGCTGCAGGTGCGGGAGCTGCGCACTGCGCAGTCCTCTTCGCCGCTGGACTCGATGCAGCAGAATTTCGCGGGAGCTAAAGTCCAGGTGCAGGCTCGGGCATTGGCTTGCCTTGCGCAGCGTTCGGATCATCCTGCATGGTCTAGTGATCGGACTTCGTGGGAGCTGTGGCGCATGGTCGACACCAGAGCCGGCAGTGACATACTATCGAGGCTGCGACCTTGCACAGACCAACTCTTGCGTGACGGGCAGGTGGACCGGGACCTGCTGCTGTTCCGGCAAAGCACTCTCGCGCTGGCGCAGCGTGAGATGGGCACCCCAGACGCAGACGACGGTGTCGTGGAGAGGTGCTGCCCCACAGCCGCCGCCTTGATGAGCACCTGGATCCGATTCAGCCCTCCAGAGTTGACTGCTTCAATTTGACTGCTTCAATTGACGTCACTGCGCATGTATCCTCGCAGGACGCCCTGTGGTCCTTACAATTATGCATATGACAGAACGCTGAGTGACCTGTTACAAAGCAATGGTTGATCGTGGCGAACCGCATTTCTCCCCGCAGCATCGTTGCTGTGGTGGACAAGTGCCTGGAGGAGGAACTGCCGGTGTTCAAGGCTACCATCCAGGACATCGTCGACGAGCTGGAGGTGCCGCGCTACATTTGACTGGTCTCTCTCCTCTTTCGGAGAGACACCATTTGCAGCACTGCAACGCTAGTTGACTCGAAAAGGCATCGGCAAGATCCTGTCAAGCTTGTCAAGCTCTGTGTACAGTACCATTATTCAATGCGTAAACCCAATGCGTTGTACATCCGTCCGTGGGCCATTGGATCCTGAATTAGGGTTTAGGGTTTAGGATTTGCCCTGCCTGAATTCCCTGCCTTCTCCCTTTGACGTGCCCCGGCATGTCGAGTGCCGCAGGAGGCACGGCGGCGCTGCGTTGTGGCGGCGCACAAGGCGCTTGTGACGCGGCTGCTGTTCATCCTGACACGCTGCTCGCGGCTGGTGGTGCCGGAGGAAGCGGCCGCCGCCGCGGCGCCGGTGGACTACGGCGCCACGGCGCTGTACACGCAGCCGCGGCACCGTGGCGGGCGCTGGCGCCGCTTCCACGGCGGTGGCGGTCCCGCGGCGTGGCCCACCGTAGGCGCGCGCACAGGTGTGCGCTGCACTTGGTTGCAGGTTCGGCATGCAATGTGAGAACACTGCTGGCAACTGGAAGGGCTGGCTGTATTCTGTGCGGTGGAGCGACTGCGGTGCGAAGCAGCAGCCACCGACTGGTGCCCGAGTGGCAGTCAAGCACTGGCAGGCAGCACGATTCGATCCATGTCTGCAGGGGCCCGCTCGCGGGCGGCGCGGGTGGCTGCCGCCGCCAAGCCGGGCGCCACGCCAAAGTCGCCCATCGTCCGCGCTGTCACGCTGCCGTCTAGGTACGCCATGCTGCAGAGCATGCTGCTGGCAGCATCTGCATGGAGCCGTCTTGTTGGAACACGCATTGCATGTTGCCGAGTTGCCGCTTTGCGTCCAGCACCAGCTCAGGAGGACAGTCCCCAACTTCTCCCAACTTCTCCCACGCCTCATTTCAGCGCATGCTCATCAATGCAGCGCATGTGCTGTGCAGGTCCTTCCGGGATATGATGGCCGGCATCAAGGGCATGAAGCTCGCCGAAGGCGGCACTGGCACCGCAGCCGGCGCCGGCACTGGCGCGGCAGCCAGCCCCGGCACCTCAGCAGCAGCGGCGACGCCTGCTGACGCCGGCAGCCGGCTGCCGCTCATGTCGGCGGCGGTGGATGCGGAGAGCGGCGGCCGCTCCAGCGGCAGTGAGGGCGTGGTGCCCAGGCCGACACCGCACCAGCGGTCGCCCCTTGGGCGGTCGGTGGTGACGGCGCTTGAGGCGCAGATGGACCAGGTGGCGTCTTCACTGGATGTGGACACAGCCGACGGCGCCGCGCCGCCGGAGTCGCCCAGCCGCCGACGGTCAGGTGCATATCCCCGTCAGCACAACATGCTCGACAGCACTCGCAGCAAATGCGTTGATTACGGGACAACATGGGGAGATCGCCGACAGGCATCAGGCATTTCGCTGGCTTGTCTACGGGTATTTCCTGGAGGGGTTTCTCTTCACAAGGCTTCAGAATCAGAATAAAAACTAGTTGGACTGCTTCGTTCCTGATTGCAACCTCCTGAGCTCATAGTTTTACACCTTGCAGGGCTGCTGGCGACGCTGCGGCGGCGGCTGTCGAGGCGCGGCGCCGACGAGCTGCGGAGAGACTCGGGGGACATGTCGCCGCTGGGCAGCGGGGTGGCGGCCTCAGCGTACTTCCGGCCACTGCAGTCTGGCAGCTTGGCGTCCGACGACGAGAGGTGCTTCCAGCCCACGATAGCTTTGCGACCTCTCTTGATCTCCCCTGCTGCCTGCTGAGAACCAGCCGCTGCCTGCATGGACGGCTCAGCAGCTGCTCGTGGAGTCATGTGTGCTTTGGCTCACCAGTGGCTTCCTTGTCGAGCGTTATCGCGGTCTGCCGTCATGTCTGCCAGGACGCAACAGACGGAATGAGTCCTGGCTGCTATGCAGCATGCTGGACAGCGATGGGTACAGCACCTTCTCAACGCCGTCCAATGCCTCCACCCCGCGGCTGTACAACGGCAGCCTGCACAGCGGCAGCCTGCCTGGCCCAGCCGGCTCAGCGACACCGCAGCCGTCCACGCCGCAGATGCAGGCAGGCTTGGAGTCGCAGCTCTCCTTCAAGGTGGCCTACGTCTTGATTTGGACAAACTCATTCATTCATTCAATTACATCAGATCACCGGAGTGCTTGATCAACAGGGCTATCGCCCGATGGTATCCGGCCGCTGGCAGCCCACTTTCGGCAAGCAGGTGCAGCTTGCATATGATGGATGACAGGATGACTATCCAGCAGAAGTCAGCAGCAGCCTAAACAGTCTCGCACCACAGCAGTATGACGCGATGTCTTGAATGTGCAGATGCTGCAACGGCAGCGGTCCAACACCTTCCCCCTGGACCAGGCGGCCGGCGCAGCGCTGGTGCAGGCGGCGGGCAGCAGCAGCAGCGGCCGCGGCTCTCCGGCGCAGCCTTCCAGCCCTGAGGCGCCTCGCAGCAGCACCGAGGTGCAGCGGCCCCAGGTCGCGTTTGCCATCGACGCCCTGCCACTGAGGCCGCCCAGGTGTGGCTCTGCCAGTTCGTCATGACATGAACCCAGATTGGGAGTGTCTGAGGGGCGGCTCGCACCATCCACTCGAGCTTGCTCAGCTTCTGGCTTGGGCAGCGCTACAAGAAAAGAGTATATTCAGAGTAGACACAAACCCTGGTTCACTGCCACTCTACAGGCCGCTGACGGTGCGGACCACCTCGGACCTACGCATGAACACGGCCGCGGCAGCGGCGGCCGCCGCGGCCATGGCGCCCAGCTCCCCGCGCGGCGCTGCGCCGCGACTGCCGCCGTCGCCGCTGGGGCGGCCGCCGGCGTCGCCGCCGCGCTCACCGCAGGTGGCCGGCTTTGCCAGCGGCTACCTCACTGCGGAAGAGCCCAGCACGCCGCAGGGCGCCAGCCCGCGGAATGTTGTCTGCCGCATCTGTGAGCAGTCCATCCAGCCGGACCTGCTGGCGCGGCACTCCCAGGTACGTACCGCTTTTCGGGACTGCACTGTTTCATGTGTGTGCGACGCCCCAGATTATCGACGGACATCCTTCGCAGTGCCACTGGCAAGTGCATCCGGCGTTCGGCCTGTGATGTTGCCCCTACTCGGAACCCTGTTTCTGCAAGCACACTGTGCGCTTGCAGACTGAATTTGCAGCCCCAAATATGACTGATCCACGTCCTGCAGGTGTGCGCGATGCTCGATGGCGTGGAGGAGCGGGAGGCGGCCATCGACGCTCGGCTGTACAGGTGTGCTGCGATCTGTCACACCCTCAGCGCTGACCAGTAGACTGCCAGACGGGAGGGCAATCCGCCTTGGCTCACAGTACTTGCAAGGGTTATTATGCGCTTGCTCTTGGGCATTTCTACTTAGTATGGCATCTGTTGACTGTGGCCGACCCCATTTCTGATCCTGTCGTTGTGGGCCCTGCACTGTCCTGTATCCCTGACCCTATGCTAGCATGCGCTCGTCCTGCGGCTGACCAGGCTGGCATCGGCGCTGGAGTCAGAGGCGGTGGCGGAGCTGGACGAAGGAGAGGGCACAGAGGAGGCGGAGTCTTTGGCGCTTTGGGCTCGCGCCGCCGCCAGCCTCCAGCCCGACGGTAGCCGCCTCCCGGCGCGCCGCTGTCAGGTGCACCCTCTGGCTGCGTCGAGCGACAGCTACCGGCCCTCATCTGAGCTGGCGACAAGCTGATGTGCTTTTGCCAAGAACACGACCGTGGACAGGTCAGATACCCTGTTCATCCTTTGAGCGACCAGCACAGTTTGCGAGGACCTTGACATCGTGCCTGTCTCGAGTGCTGATGGGCTGCTGCTGCCCACTGCAGGCGGTGCTGCAGCAGGTGGGCGTGCTACTGGGCGCGGCGGAGCAGCAGGGCGGCCTGGCGCCTGCGCCCGCCGCCGCGGCCACGCGCATCCACCGCCTGCTGACTGCCAAGCTGGAGGAGTTGCGTTCCATGCAGCCCGGCGGCGGCGGCGGCGCCACCCGCCGCCCCTCCGAGGAGTCCTCCTCAGGTGCGCCCGTCAGCACAAGGACACATACAACCTCCAGGGGTGCTGAGCAAAATGCCACATTCTTTCACAATGCAGAGGGCGTTAGGACGAAATGTATGTCGTGTGCTCGAAACGTACGTTGTGTGTGCACACACGTCTGGCGACCGACAGGACATCGTGTACAGAGCCCTTTTTCGAGGTGCTATGGCAATCAGCGTTGCTGCGTCTTCAATGCAGGCGCGTCCAGCCCGCACAGCAGCGCCAGCTACGGCGCCGCGGCCATGAGCATCGACGACTTCGAGGTCATCAAGCCCATCAGCCGCGGTGCCTTTGGGCGCGTGTACCTCGCCCGCAAGAAGGCCACCGGCGACCCCTTCGCCATCAAGGTGTGCAGCAGCTGCGAAACCCTCACCCCCAACCCACCCCTTAGAATGTGCGCATCCTTGTCGGCAGATCACACCCTGGCGTGCAACCGTCCTTTGGTCTTTTATCAAGAGCTGCTGGTTCTTGAGCTGGCCTCGACTTGTGCAAGCGTTTCCCACAAGCACTTGATGTCACGAAGAGTTCTGAACCAACAGCTGCCGTGGCTGCAGGTCATGCGCAAGTCGGACCTCATCCGAAAGAACATGGTGCAGAGCGTTAAGAACGAGCGCAACATCCTGGCTATGGCCAACAACCCCTTCGTGGTGTGCATGCTGCGCCCCTCTCTGCCACAGCAATGTCATGCTCTGACTTACGGCTGCACTAACCGCCATTGCCTCCTTGCACAGTGCATGATGCAGCTGCTATGCAAAGCATCATTTTCAACTGGAGTTTTCATCTCGACTATGACCGACAACAGCCCCTCTCAGACCCTGATTCATGCTTTGTATCCTTTGCGCAGGTGCGCTTCTACTACAGCTTTGCGAGCCGGGAGAACCTGTACATCGTGATGGAGTACCTGGCGGGCGGCGATGTCTACAGCCTGCTGCACAACCTGGGGGCGCTGGAGGAGGATGTCGCGCGCACCTACACCGCCGAGACCGTGCTCGCGCTCGAGTACTGCCACACCCAGGCGCGCTGCTGCTGCTTCCCAGACCTAGAGGTCCGCGTGCGGACACTAGACTGCTCTGCCTGCTGGCTGTGGTCATGATGCTGGCCCAGTTGGACATCGGCAGAACTTGCAGTCCCTCCGCTCACAGCCTGGAACAACAGCCTGGACATTCGCAGTGCTCCAGCCATCAATCCGATGTACCTGACGAGATGTGTTTTGGCGCTGCTGCAGGGCATCATCCACCGCGACCTGAAACCGGACAACCTGCTGATCGGTGCCGCGGGGCACATCAAACTGACGGACTTTGGGCTGTCCTGCGTCGGTGTCATCGACCGCTCCGACGACATGGCCGCCCACCCCCGCGCCCTGTGAGGCTGTTTCCTTTCAATCCTTGTTTGCGGTAGCAATGCGCCTCTCCGCTCTGTGTCCAGCGCTGCTATGGAGCTGAGAATGCCACTGGTGGGACCGGCACAAACAGGCGTTTCCCGAGCTGCTGCGGCCAGCTGCGGCCAAGTGTAGATACACCAGTGCTGGTTTGATGTCGGTGGTGACTGCCTGGCGAATTGCTCCCTTTGTCGCCTGTACAGGGACCTGCACGGGGTGAGGGAGGCGGAGAGCGGCGCCAGCTCGCCTCGCTCCGGTTCGGCGGCGTCGACGCCCCGCCGCTGGTCCCTCCCCGGCGTCCGCTCCTTTGACGTCCCAAACCTGCGCACGCGCTCCGCAGATGTCGTAGGTGCGGCACGTAAAGCGTGTGCTAATGCCTTCTCGGACTCTATGTACGTCTGTTCTGCAGGCCGGGGAACGGATTTTGTATCTGAACCTGGCGAACATGCTTGTGGTCATGACGCATGGTGCTTTTGCACACATCTGGCTGAAGACTCATCGTCGTCACAGGCGCAGGCCTTGCCGGCAGCCGCGCTGCGAGCATCACAGACGTCGGCGGCAGCGGCGGCGCGTCGCGAGAGGGCTCTGTGCCGCAGCAAGCTGCGCAGCAGTCGTCCCCTTCGGCTGCGCCGTCACAGCAGCCGGCTGCGGCGTCGCAGCTGCCGCCGTCCCCGCAGCAGCAGCAGCCGCTGGTCTCGGCAGCGGCGCCGCCGCCGCTGCCGCTGCCGCCGCAGCACCGCAAGCATGGCGAGCGGCGGCGCGCCGTCGGCACGCCAGACTACCTTGCCCCGGAGCTGCTGCTGGGCGTGGGTCACGGGCCGGAGGCGGTGAGCTGATCTTCTGATTCCGAATCCCATGCTTGACACACCTCGCCCTGCCAATTGCCTGTGGCTGTACACATTCAGCTTGAACATGCAGGACTTTGCAGACGCAGTGGAAAAGGGAATTACTGCCTTGCAACAGCTAGTTTAAGCGGTTTCACGCTGCTGACAGACTCACGCTGGCAATCCTTTAATACACAAAACTGCCTAAGTTCGGTTGATGTCCGCCACACCACACGTTTGGTGCTGCAGGATTGGTGGAGCCTGGGCGTCATCCTGTTCGAGTTTGTAACAGGCGCACCGCCGTTTTGTGCAGATACACCCGAGGTGGGGACATGCGCCTGGCATTAGCAGCAATCACACGAGGCCTGCATGTGCCTGGTGGCTTCCGCAGCGTTGCAAACTGTCGTGCCAGAAGTAGCTGGCGAGGTTTCCTGACATAGGCCGCAAATACTGAGGATCAGGCAGCTTCTTCCGCGCATTTCCAAACCTCTCCGGCGCCCTGCTGCCCACAGGAGGTGTTTGACAACATCTTGGAGCGGCGCATCGAGTGGCCGGACGACATCTCGCCCGAGTGCCGCGACCTCATCGACTGCCTGCTGTGCTCCGACCCAGGGCAGCGCCTCGGCGCCCGCGGCGCCGGCGAGGTGCGCAGCCTATCCTGTCGCATACACTTCAGGAACGATATTATCTTGTCGCATACACTTCAGGAGCGATATTCTGTCGCCTGTCACCGACCCTCCCCGACAGCGTGAACCGGATGCCTGGCACACATGCAGGCCTGAAATTGCCGCTGTGCACCGTCGTGCTCTTCTATTTTGAATTTGAGCACGCCCTCAGCTGCACGTACGTAACATGTGAGCATCAGGTCTGTGAATCGCCGCACCATTGCACACACGCAGGTGAAGCTGCACCCCTGGTTTGTCGGCCTGGACTGGGCGAGCCTGGCGCGGCAGAAGGCGGCGTTCGTGCCGGCTCTGGACAACGAGTACGACACCAGCTACTTCGCCCCCAAGCCGGTGCGGCTCTGAAACCACACAAGACAAGTGAGAAAAGTGAGAGTGGTGAGAGTGTATCGGTTCGCATTGCATTCCACTGGCAGCAGTGATCCGACCTTGAAAAACAGCATCAGCGCGTCGTGTGCTGCAATGGCCTCAGGGTCAGCGCTATCAGATATCAATGCTTTGCCGTGCCCCTGCGCAGGTGTCACAGCGGTCTATGCACCGCGATGTGGACAGCCGCTCGGATGTGGACTCGCAGCGCTCGCAGTCACCGCGGCGGCACTCCCGCGGCCCCTCCCCCTGCGGTGCGCCAGCCTGCTGTGCCACGCTGTGCAGTTTCGGACTAGTTGCAGCACCCACAGGCAGATGCATCTTTGGTCGAGCTGCGGCAGCGTGGTGATCTGGAAAGCTGCAAAGCGCACGAAATGCATGCTGTGCGGATCCGAAGTATACTCAGCAGCTGATGGAGAGGTCGCAGGATACGCGCCTGGGACATTGGCAGTCTCGTGCGCAGTGCATCACGATGTGCTGAACCAGAATGTCACATTGCTCTTGTTGCTGCGGCAGGGCGGCGTCGGCGGCGCGCCAGCAGTGTGGCGGGCAGCGCCATCAGCCGAGCCAGCTCCTCCACGTCCATTGCGGTGGACCTCGGGTCGGCTGCTGGTGCAGATGCCAATTGCCTCTCTGTTTCTCTGGCTCCCATCTGAAACTGGCCGCCTGCACACACGAGCCCAGCAGCTTTCTGGTGACTGCTCTTGCGGCTGCGCAGCACAGAGGAACATGGCATGTCCCTTTCCAGGCTTCCAGGCTGCGTCCTGCGTCAGGGCAGCTCCTCAGTGCGTGAGACGCTGCAACTTGCCAATGCACACAATAACCACCTGGAAGCGCCTCCTCGTGCAGATTCGCAGCACAGAGCGTCCATGGAGCTGGAGCCTGGCAGCGGACTGCCGCCGCTGGCGCACGGGGGCGTGGGCAGCAGCATGCTGGGGCGGCCGACGTCGGCGGAGGTCGGGCCCATGTCGGTGGACGGCGGCGGAGCTGACTTCACAGACAGCAGCGAGTCCACAGGCGAGCTGTCCCGTCCTGCAATGCAGTTCACTAGCGCATGGCAAGCTTCATACTTGTATGCAGGGTTTCACAGACGAGATACTCCTCAGAGTAACAGAAATGCATTGCATTTGTGTCGACGGCGACAACGATGCGTATGAACTTGCGCAGGCAGCAGCGGGACCGCCATGGACGACAGCCCACGCACGCCAGAGGGCGCAGCGCCAACCAAGGCCGTCACCCCCGAGACGGATTTCCACAACTTCAGCTTCAGGTGATGGCGGCCATCCTGCAAGCCTCCTGTTGATTGTGCTTGCTTCTGTGCCAGGCATTGTAGCGGTGCTGTGGCAAGTGGCGAGCTGATCCTGACCATACAGGCAATGGCGGCGAGGTGGTGGTTGTTCTACCAAAGAATTTCTTGATTCTCAATGGCGGCAAGTGGTGGTTGTTCTACAAGAGAGTTTCTTGATTCCTGCTACCACCTTACCTCGATTCTTGGCTCAGCTGCAGAAACACAGGGGCTCTGGTGCAGCAAAACATGGAGGCACTTCAGGCAGAGACGCTGCGGGCGTCCTCATCTTGCCTTGACTCCCGCCACACTAGCATCAACAGCACCGGCCTGGAGGCCGGCTCCTTCCAGGTGTGTTTGCAATGCTGCTCCAAAGTCCTGCTGCGAGAGGAAAACCAAGCCAACAATGGAGGGCGGCAGCAGTGGGGTGCCACTTTGAAAATCTTCTATCATTCTCAAGCAGAACATACCAGGGCGGTCCTTCTCGCCTGCAAGCGCCTGCAGGGTTTGACCTGGTTGGCATAAAGTCTTCAGTTCTTTGCATGTCGCCGCACAGGAAATTCCGTGGCTGCCAGCGGCGGCTGCGGCGCTATCGTCATCCCCGCCGCGATCGATGTCGCCACGATGCGAGGCGCACACGCCGCCGCCCGCCGGCGGCTCCTGGGTGCAGCCGCTGCAGAGCCAGCTGAGCCCCGCAGCCGCGCAGTTGGCAGAGCTGCGCGGACTGTCTGCCGAGCTACGGTCGTCGATGGACGGTGTGGAGCGGTTGGCGCTCGACTGAATGATTGCATGTGCGCTGCAGTACTGCAGAGTGTTGGCGCTGCCCGTCAGCACGAAGACCATCGAGCAAGTCTTGTCACAGCATGTACAATAGCGTACCATCGCACATCTTTGGCAGTGGTTCCTTCCGTGACCCTGCCGCAAGCGGTGTGCGTGAAGGTGATGCCTGCGGACAGTGTGCGGGCCGTAGCTGTGTGGGATCAGACGTGATGTGGTATGGTACCTTTGATGGGACGGGCACAAACTATTGGCCCGAGCAACTGTACAATCAAACATGACATTCATTCATTCACATTCCAGCAAAACCTCATGCAGATGCATCCACGAAATAATACACGGGGATCGTCGTCTCCATCAACGCCTTTCTTGCATCATCACTGGCCAATTCACATGCACACAAAGTTCGGGTAGCAATGATGTTGATCTTGTCGTGCAATGGCTTGGCGCGGCAATCAATAACGCGCCGTTGATCAGACAGCCAAGCCTGGATGCAACAGGTCATGCTGAAGTGGTTTGTAAGCATTGTGAGAACAGGCGGTGCTCAGATGGAAATCGCTTGGTACCATTGCCTGGAAAATCTTTACGAGTCCTTTGCCAGTAACGATCAACGTCAGTTATGCCCACCAGGCAGTATGCCATGGGGACAACTTATCAACTATACCCCGGCCAAGTGGTGGTGGTGGTTCAAAGTGGTGAGCCAAATGGCTTGGGATTTGTGTAGAGCAGCTGACTTCTCATGTAAAGCAAAAAGTGCCACGACGTTGCGTCAGGACACTGCACAGGAAAAGACGCACGATTCTCTATGACTACAAATCTGCCCATCGAATTAGACGATTCCTATCTGCAGATCAGCCTCTGAGTTTCGATTGAAACGACCCTCGACTTCAAGTGTCAATCCATAATCTTATAAGATTACGTCGTGACATACAAGGCCAACCAGATAACAGAGGCAAAGGTGGCGGCACCAAACAGATAACAACCAGATAACAGAGGCAAAGGTGGCGGCACCAAACACAGCATAGGCACAATTTCGCGGAGGGAAAGGTTGGCGGTGCCAGCAGCACGAGCGATGTCACCAGTAGGTGATCCAGACACAGTGCACATGCAGCAACCAGGCGAGGTGGTGCACTGACGATTCTGTCACTCAGATTCTGGCAGCCTTGCACAAGTGTGGTAATACACATTGATTTGAGCTTGGATGTTGAGATCAAAGATCAAAGACTGGATGCTGGCTTAATTGCGAAAGGGGCGAGGCGGCCTACAGTCCGGCGCTGTTTGGGAAACACAGCATCAACTGCGCTGGCAAGCACCGTCTGAGAGGATGTGCACAGCCGTATGGCCTCTGCTGCCGGCACTTGCGATTGTGGCGCAACAATCTTTCGAAAACCCGTTGCCTCCACTACCCATGGAGGTGCTGCAAGATCATATCGCGGACATGAGAAGTGGACGCCGTCTCAGGGTGTACCACGCCGTGGAAGAGGTAGCGCTCCTCGTGGCGGTCCGACGTGTGCAGCAGGTGCCTGTTTGAGGAGAGTGCGTCCGCGTCAGTCCCTTGATACATGTGCATGCCCACTTCCAGCACACAGGCACCGCATGCAACACTGCAATGACCTGTTAAATCTGCACATTGCTTCTCGTGCAAGAACATGCGCGGCAACATTGAATGCAAATTCACCGCAAAGCTGACAGAGAATCCGCTACAATGTTGATGGAGACGCAAGCCCGCACCGCAGAACTGTGTCGCGGAGGAGGCGCCACGCGTCGGTGGCGAGCGGGTCACGTATGGCAGGGCCCCGCCGCGGCTGACCCGCCACAGGATTGGTGCTCAGCAGCACTTGCAGCTCTGCGGCGGTCCAGCACAGCTCGTCCGGCATGCTGACGCTGTCCACCACGAGCGCTCGCAGCTCCGCCGACGAGCCCTGCGCGGCGCGCAAACAGACAATTGCGGTGCAGCTTTTGGGAATGGGCGCCTGTGAAATGCTTACAAGCAAGGACAGGCGCCCGTGCAGAAATGCAGCTTTCGAAGACAGAATTTGCGAGCTCTGGGCACACAAGGTAGCGCTGCACGGTCACAGTGGCAACCGGATGAGACAGAAGGTGTGCCGCCAAAGCTGTAGGATGCGCACCGTGAGAAGCCGGTGCGCCCCACGTCGAACCGCCTGATGGACACGTACGCGTGGATCTCCCGCGAGGACTGTGGCCGGACAGTATGGTAGTTCCTGTTTACGAAAATTGGCTGGCAGCATCAAGGTCAGCGGCTCAATGTTAGCCGTTGCATTCTGGAATGTGAGTGGTCAAAGTGTACGTCTGGCAGGCAAAGCAGACATCTGCGGCAGGTAACACGCTGTTGCTGCCGCAGCAGGACTGGGCGCACGAGGTCTTGATTACGTCGCACAATTTCTGCTGCAGCACCGGCAGGTAGATCTGCGTCAGCGAGGAAAGGTCCGCGGGGCTGAACCTGCAGCAGGGCATCGTGCAAAACTTCAACTTGATGGCAAGGGGCAGCAAAGGGCGGTGCGCGCTGTGCGTGAGGCATGCTGAAGCCGGCAGTGTGTCATAAATGGCTGGCGAGGGCTTGCTGAAATACACACACAGCTGCAACATCCAGATACCGACATGACGCACCGGTCTAACAGGCCGCGCTGCTCGAGGCCCTGAAAGACGTTCCGCCAGAACCAGGTGAGGTGGGTGGCCACCCAGTTCTAATTTTCAATGCGCTGCACAGCAGGCGGCATAACGGCGTGACGCCTTACAGAGCGCGATGCTTGTGTGAGGTAGGAGCCTGTGCCGCGCACATGCGTTGCCCGATGCCCTGCAGCCCGGAAAAGTTACGGCATCAGACGAAGGAGACCTATTGTCATAAACCCACAGCTGGAAAGCGGGGCGTGGCTCAGCTGTTCGTCCACTTGGAAGGCGCTGCCAATTTCGGCATGCCTCCTGCTGAAAGGGCCACCAGCAAGAAGAAAAAAGAAGCACAACAAATTTGGCAAGGTGGGCTACCGGGAGGCCCCACCTGGCCCTCGAGCGCATTGTCGGCACGGACGCGCAGCGGGAAGCCGAAGTCGGCGACCGCGCCGCTCGAAGCCGACCAGCAGCGCCTGCGCCGACTTGTGGAGCGCGAAGGTGCAGTAGTCGACATAGTTGCTGCCGCCGTCGATGCAGGCATGGATCCACAGGCCGTACATGTGGAACTTCTCATAACCTGACGGGCACACAGCGCTGGGTGCTCACAACACTGGCAGGAATTTCTGAGCAGTTGACTGCATGTTGGCATGGCGGCGCGGCTATGGAGTCTGTTGCAGCTTGCAGGCACAGACTGGTGGTTCCAGTACGCCAACTGGCAGCGCGATTAATCACACGGTCGGCGGGCTCTTCCTTGTGCGCCGCAAGCGGGCATTGCGAGGGGCATGAAGTATTCTTCACGCGCAGTAGCTTAGGCGTCGTGCTTCTGCACCCCCCCTGAGCTGTCGCATGTGCTTCCTTGCAGGATGTACGAGCGCAAAGAGAAACTATCGAGGTTGGAAGCTCCCAGGAAGCAGAGCGGCGCCCGGCAAACAGCAGAGCTATTCTTTGGAGGGGAGCGCTCACTGTCAAAATGCCACAGCTCCATGGGCGCCTGCACATCGTAGGGCCGCCGCCCCAGCAGCCGCTCCTGTCGCGCCTCGCTGGCAGCCGGGTCGTGCGCGCGGCGGACCTCCAGCACCTGCTGCCGCGGCGGGCGAAGGCCGGCGTGCGCCATGAGCGCCGCCTGTCCCGTGCGGAAGCCGTCCGCGCGGCTTTGCCCCTCCAGGTCTGACACGGCGTGCAGCTGCGCCAGCAGCTCGTCGTCTGACAGGTGGTGTCGGTACCCACTGCCGCTCTCACGCAGGCAGCGCCGCACGGTGACGGGCTCCACCTGTCGCAAAAAAGCGCAAAGTGCAACAGTCAGCCGCCCGGCCGAGCGTATTCTGTACAGCATCAGCGACGTCCTTGCTCGCCCCTCGATAGCTGCCAGCAGCGCCTTGAATGGCCTTCACGACAAGATGATACCAACAGGTGGTTCAACTCTGCCACCTGGCCAGGATTTTGGAGCAAACATCTACACTATGCGACATCCAAAGCTTCAAGCTTCTCATTTGCTGCGACGGGTGCATATGCTGCTCGGAGACACTCACGTTCGCCGGTTTCTCTCGAGATAAAGCCTCTACCTTCAGGAAGGTCACCACTAGCAGTGGGTTGGCCGGGTCGCCGTGCGCCGCGGCGGCCGCGGCAGCAGCAACCGAGCGCGTCGCCGTGACCACCAGCGTACAACCCTTTGACTTCTTCTTGGCCGTGCGCAGGATGACGTCCTCCACGCGTCCGTGCGCACCGAATGCGTCCGCAGCTGCTGCGAGCTGTAGCGACCCACCTGCATATGGAATCGAGAAAACAGATCCAAATCCCAGATTTCAATTTGTGCCATGTGCGCCAAAGGCGTCCCGTGCAACTGCTGCGAGGTGTAGGCCACCCGTACGGGTGGCCTACACGCGTGTGAGGGGGACAGAGAATCAGTTTGGATTTCCAGATCATTCAGATGGCTTCCACTGTGCCGTGCGCTGCAGCCGCGACGTGCAGCTGCTGCATGGTGGAGGCGCCCACCGGTGCGGAACAGGAAAACACCAGCTTGGCATTCGTTTAATGCACAATCATGTGTTGCATACTCAGCTGCGCCGTGCCCCGCAAGCGCGTCCTGCAGCTGCTGCAAGATGTGGGCGTCCACCTTTGAGCAGCGATGTCTCAATGTTGACATCAAGTGTAGGCCGATCCTAGAACTTTCAAAAGCCTCACGAGCTTGCCATCACAACCACGACCGATGCATGCAACAAGCGCTGCTGCTATCTCTGGTGCAAGTCCAGCGATAACCGATACACGCCTTGGGTCCCTGCAGCCGCCACACCCATGTAAGTGTTCAGGTCCGCTTCTGATCGAGGGGTTTCCTAGATTTCAAAGCCCCCACCTTGATGCTCCATTACATCTTCAGCGACCGCAGCGTGTCCTCTGGAGACGCGGCAGTGCGTCCGCCGGATACGTTCATTGCTGGACCGCCGTGCGCGCCGCCGCCCTGCTGAAGCCGCCAAAAGAGAGGTCATCGCGGAGTGGGCAGAAGCTGGAAGTGGTAGGCAGCGGCGCATGATCCTGCTGCGCCGGCGGCGCCGCTGAGGCCTTTCTCGCCAGAATCGTAGCAGGGAGACAGCGCTTCTTGCGGTTGGGCCATTGGCCAGCCGTTCTGTGCAAGGTGGCCGAGCGGCAATGGTGGCCATCTCCTTCAGCTGCACATCGCCCCGCCTCAGCATGGTCATCAGCAGCAGCCCCGACCTCCTCTGCAAGCAGCAACGGGCCGTGTCAGGCGCCACATGCAAGTGCGAGGCCTGCAAGGTCCGATGGATGCAACATGTGCCGCTTCTCCCCATGCCAGCACATGCATGATATGGGGCTCTCTGTAGCATTGCTCTGCAATTCTGAGCAGAAACTGAAGCGCTGAAGAGATACGTGGCAGCACATACGCCATGTTATTCATGCGCTTGCTGCAGCCTGCTGTGGCATTTATTTCAAATTCTTCGAGCAGCCAGGCGCCTGTGCATAATGGCACGCAGGCTGAGCATGCGACAAGACCGCGTGTTTGGCATGCGGCAGCACAGGCTGCAGCTACGCAAAGTGCACTTCTTGTGTATGTGAAAAACTTTCGGTGTTCCTCGCGCCTGCACCGGCAAATGCGGCGAATGTAGCGGCGGTGTAAGGCCGCCAGCCGTCGCCACTGCTGCTGCGCTGCTGGGTGGACGCCCCAGACCTCACAGGATGACAGGGCTGTGGAGGTGACGATGGCGTCGTAGAGATGCAGCTGGAGATGGATGTTGCTGGTGCAGCCGAGCCGAACTTGAAGCGCATGTTGTTGAAGGCCCTGCCGACGTTGCTGCGGACCTGCGCCAAGCCGTCCGCCAGCCATGCCGCCGGCGTGAACGTGGTACCCAGGTATTTGTAGCTGTCGGTGTGGGGAGGGTGCGGCCGGCGTAGGTAAAGGTGGGGGGCGGCGCGGCCACCGCAGCACTCCTAAAGTGGGTCAGAGTAGCGAGGGGTATACTACAATAACAGCCGTACTACGGTAGAACTTCTAGCGTTCTACGGTAGAACCCTGGCGCACCCGCACAGCTCTACGTCAGGGGGATTCTTCGCACGCAGCACCGGGGAGGGGACTAGGGGGTCCAGGGGTCCAGGGTCCAGGGGTCCAGGCTGCGGACATCAGCGTAACGGATTGCAAGGCGTAACGCGTTTGAGACGCGCGTGAATTCGTGGGCGACGCCGTGATCGGACTGTCATCTCAAGCATCGTAAACGTGTAAACCTCTGCATGTCGTTTTCTTGCAGTACAGGATCCACCGCCTGGGAAGTTCGATCCCAACGCATTGCAGTGGGCTTTCGAGGGGGATAAGCGCGGCAGCAACCGCCACAGCTCAGTCAGCCGAAGTGTGTCGACCTTTGTTCTGGAGGACAGGATCGACGACTTCCTGGAGGGTATGCTGCTCGTGGATTGACCTGCAACATGCGCATTCATCATGTGCATGCAAACGACCGACACATGTGGTCCTGCTCTGCTACATCTTCGGTACTGTCATCGTGGGATAGCCGCAGAGTCACATGCGTTCAGTGTACATGTGCTCAGGACTTTGGCGGCAGCGGATTGCGCCGGCACCAAGACAAACCGCCAGGCAGACCTCTTGAAGGGCACCTACCACTTCGGTGTCCTTAAAGAACACCTGATCGCGGACCAGAAGCTGGGCAGGGTGGATACCCTGCTGGCGCATACTCGCTACGATTGCAACTGTGGGCCTGAGGACGAGCGCGTGGCAGCTGACGCCGCGGTGCCGGCGGCGCCGGCGCCAGGGCGGCGACGCAAAAAAACGGAGCACGACTGCTCCATCAAGGTAGGACATGCCCTGTCGAAGGCACTGCAGCTGATGGGATCTGCGCGCAGGGAGGCGTTCAGCGAGCTGCACGAAAGGGAATTGCCAGCTAGGCTCGGCATGTGTGATTGGACGAAATCGGGCAGCTGTTTGAAACGGTCTACGACCATGACAGTGGTATTGCATTGCAAATCCGCCCGGCTC